>JAABUS010001260.1_pt1 | contig 56878 bp, 46 predicted proteins | sample 5560161 | NCBI WGS metagenome assembly JAABUS01 (sample SAMN10711885, study PRJNA513376) | rock metagenome | isolation source: Antarctica rocks | place: Antarctica: Victoria Land, Trio Nunatak nord | collected 2016-01-04
TACGGCATCGTGGGGCGCTGGCGCGAGCGGTACGACGCGCTGGACCACGGCCGCGCGCTCGATCTGCTCAAGGCCCTCGGCGCGGACCAGCTCGCCGGGCGCCGCTACGGGACGCTCAGTGAAGGCGAGCGCAAGCGGGTGCAGATCGCTCGGGCGCTGATGAGCGACCCCGAGCTGATGCTGCTGGACGAGCCCGCCGCGGGACTGGATCTGGGTGGGCGCGAGGACCTCGTCTCCCGGCTCGGTGACCTGGCGGCCGACGTCGATGCGCCGGCGCTGGTGTTGGTCACCCACCACGTCGAAGAGATCCCGGCGTCCTTCACCGATGTGCTCCTGCTGCGCGACGGGCGCGTCGTGGCGGCGGGTCCGCTCGAGCTGACGCTCACCGCCGAGAATCTGTCGGCGACGTTCGGCATGCCGCTGCTGCTGGAGCGACAGGACGGCCGCTGGACCGCCCGGGCGGCCGGGTCGCTTCCGGCGCTTCCGCTTCCGGCAACGTCCGCCGCCGGAACCCCTACCCCCTCTTCTGCGTCCTACTAGTGGGCGCGGTCCATCGCGCCGTTGGGAGCTGACCGGATGACCTGGTTCGACGGCCACGCCTGGTTGGCGTGGGTGGGTGTGGCGCTCGCCCTGGGAGCGATCGAAGCCGTGAGCGTCGATTTCGTCTTCCTCATGCTCGCCGGCGGGTGTCTCGCGGGCGGTCTCGCCGCCGGGGTCGGCGCCGGGCTACCGGTCCAGGTGGTCACCGCGGTCGCGGTCGCGGGTCTGCTCCTGTTGGTGGTGCGCCCGATCATCAAGCGACGGTTCACGGTGCCCGAGGGACTGCACGTGGTAGGGGTGGGGGCGCACATCGGTCGCTCGGCCCTGGCCATCTCCACCGTGACGAGCCTCGACGGCCGGATCAAGCTGGGCGGTGAGACCTGGTCGGCGCATACCCTTCCGGGCACCGCCGACTGTCTCCCGGGTCAAGAGGTCCGGGTCGTATCCATCCAAGGGGCCACTGCCGTCGTCGTCGCGGCAACCGGCCGGGAAATGGAGTAATCGGTGCAAGGAGCAAGCACAACGCTCGTCGTCCTGGTCCTGCTGGTCGTCTTCGCCGTCATCGTCATCATGCGGACGATCCGGATCGTGCCGCAGCAGACGTCACTGATCATCGAGCGCCTCGGCCGCTACTCGCGGACCCTGGAAGGCGGCATCCACTTCCTGGTGCCGTTCGTGGACAAGGTCCGGGCGAACATCGACCTGCGCGAGCAGGTGGTCTCGTTCCCGCCTCAGCCGGTGATCACCTCGGACAACCTCGTCGTCAGCATCGACACGGTGATCTACTACGCCGTCAACGATTCCAAGTCGGCGGTCTACGAGATCGCCAACTTCATCCAGGGCATCGAGCAGCTCACTGTGACCACCTTGCGCAACGTGATCGGGTCGCTGGACCTCGAGCAGACCCTGACCAGCCGTGACCAGATCAACGCGCAGCTGCGCGGCGTCCTCGACGAGGCAACCGGCCGCTGGGGGATCCGGGTGAGCCGGGTCGAGCTCAAGGCAATCGACCCGCCCCACTCGGTGCAGGACTCGATGGAGAAGCAGATGCGCGCCGAGCGTGACCGTCGCGCGACGATCCTGACTGCCGAGGGCATCAAGCAGGCGTCCATCCTCACCGCCGAGGGCGAGAAACAGAGCCAGATCCTGCGGGCCGAGGGCTCGGCCCAGGCACGGATCCTCGAGGCGCAAGGCCAGTCGCGCGCGATCTCCCAGGTGTTCGACGCCATCCACCGCGGCAAGCCGGACCAGATGCTGCTCGCCTACCAGTACCTCCAGGTCCTCCCGCAACTGGCCCGCGGCGACGCCAACAAGCTGTGGATCATCCCGAGCGAGCTGACCGAGGCACTCAAGGGCATCGGCGGAGCGCTGGGCAACGGCAACGGCGGCGGCCACGCAGCGGACGGCGCCGACGCGTGGGTGGACACGGGGGAGAAGTTCCCCATGGCGTTCGATGACACCAAGCTCGAGGACCCGATGCAGGCGCTGGCCGCGGCCCGAGTCCAGGCCGCCTCAGCCGCAGCCGAAGCGGAGGGGCATGCCGCCCCGATCGGCCGGACGATGCACGTCACCCCCGGTCACCCGGACCCGGCCGCCCCGGTTGACCAAGCCGAAACCATCAGTGCCGCCGAGGGCGCCAGCGGTCCGGTCGATGACGCCCCGCCCGCCGCGAGCGGTGCCACGGCGGCCGGGCAGCCCAACGGTGCTCCAGCGGTTCGAGACGACACGCCGCCGGCGCCAGGAGTCCAGATCGGGGCCGGCCGGGACGGCTGAGCGGACGCACCACGGACACCCGGCCACCCCTGGTTAGGGTGACCTGGTGTCTGCGCTCGAGGCGATCGCGATCCTGCTCGCTGGCGTGGGAGCGGGCACCATCAACGCCGTCGTAGGCTCCGGCACGCTGATCACCTTCCCCACGCTGCTCTTCTTCGGCGTCCCTCCCCTGGCCGCCAACGTCTCGAATACGGTCGGCCTGGCCGCCGGCGGCGTCACGGGCATCCACGGCTACCGTCGCGAACTGTCCGGTCAGGGCGCCGCGGTCCGCCGGCTCGCACCGGCATCGCTGCTCGGCGCGCTCGCGGGAGGCCTGCTCCTGCTAATACTGCCCGCCGCGGCGTTCGCGGCGATCGTCCCTGTCCTCATCGCGCTGGCGCTGATCCTGGTGTTGGCCGGGCCCGCGCTACAGCGGCGGGCGGCTGCACGGCGTACCGAAGCGGGAGGACGGGGGCGCCGCGCGCTGATGGTGACCGGTGTGTTCGGCTCGGGCATCTACGGCGGGTACTTCGGTGCCGCCCAGGGGGTGCTGCTGGTCGGGCTGTTGGGTGCGCTGTCCACGGAGCCGTTGCAGCGGGTCAACGCACTGAAGAACGTCCTCGGCAGCGTCGTCAACCTCGTCGCCGCACTGCTCTTCGTCGCCGTCGCGCGCGAGCAGGTCCACTGGGGAGTCGCGGGACTCTTGGCCGTCGGCGCCCTCATCGGCGGGTATGTCGGCGCCCGGGTGGGAAGGCGCCTGTCGCCCACGGTGCTGCGCGCGCTGATCACCGTGATCGGGCTGGTGGCGATCGGCAAGTTCGTGTTCTCGTGACCAGCGTCACCGGCCGGACCGGCGGGACCGGCGGCGGCATCGTCGGCAACGGCGGGACGGGCATCGTCCGCATCGACGACCCCGGCGATCCCCGGGTCGAGGACTACCTCTCGTTGACCGACGTGGCGCTGCGCCGCCGGCTCGAACCGGAGCGCGGGCTCTATCTCGCCGAGAGCGCGAAGGTGATCCGCCGCGCTCTCGCTGCGGGGCACGCGCCGCGCTCGTACCTGCTGGCGCCGCGATGGCTGGAGGACCTGGCCGACATCGTGGCCGGTGCCGGCCGCTCTGATGTCCCGGTCTACGTCGCCGAGCCGGAGGTCATCGAGGCGATGACCGGCTTCCACCTGCACCGCGGCGCACTCGCGTCGATGCAGCGGCCCGCGCTGCCCTCGGTCGCCGACGTGACGCGCGCCGCGCGCCGCGTAGTCGTCCTCGAGGACGTGGTCGACCACACGAACGTGGGAGCCGTATTCCGGTCTGCCGCGGCTCTCGGCGTCGACGCCGTACTGGTGACACCGCGCTGCGCGGACCCGCTGTACCGCCGCAGCGTCCGGGTCTCGATGGGCACCGTCTTGCAGGTGCCGTGGACCAGGGTCGAGCCGTGGCCGCAGGGACTGCAGGCGCTGCGGGAGCAGGCCTTCGTGGTCGCGGCGCTCGCCCTGGACGAGGGCGCCGTGACGCTCGACGCGCTGGCCGCGGACCCACCCGAACGGCTGGCGCTCGTCCTCGGAGCGGAGGGAGACGGCCTGTCCCGGAAGGCGGTCGATGCCGCGGACGTGGTCGTGCGCATCCCGATGGCCGGCGGCGTCGACTCGCTAAACGTGGGCGCGGCCGCTGCGGTGGCGATGTGGGCTCTGCGGGTCCCGTCGACCTGACGGGGCGGGGTGATCCCTTTGCGGGCGAGGCGGTAGAACAGGGCATGACCAAAACGACCAAAACACTGTCCGCCCTCGTGGAGCGAGTCGCGGAGGCTATCGGCGGGGCAACGTTCCTGGACCCGGCGGCCCAGGCCGGGAGCAAGCTGACCGATCTGATCCCGCGAGGACCGGTCAAGGACCTCCTCTCCGGGACCGACGCCGGGCACCCGGTCCATCCGGCCCTGGTCGCCGTGCCGATCGGCACGTTCACCGGTGCGGTGTTCCTGGACCTGACCGGGGGCGATGCCGCCGCAAGCCGCCGGTTGATCGGGCTCGGCCTGGCATCCTCGGTCCCCACGGTGGCGGCGGGGTTGTCCGACTGGGGCGACACGCAGGGCGACGAACGCAGGGTCGGAGTGGCACATGCCCTGTCCAACGCGGTCGGGCTGGGACTGATGGCCGCCTCCTGGGTCCGGCGTGGCTCCGGCGGGGGCAGTGGTGGCGGCAAGGCCCTGGCACTTGCCGGCATGGGTGCGATCGGACTCGGTGGCTGGCTCGGCGGTCACCTGTCGTACGCGCTCGGTGTCGGCGTCGACACCACGGCCTTCCAGAAACCTCCCACGGCCTGGACCGACGCCTGCTCGGAGTTCGACCTGCGTGGGAGTTCGCCGTACGTCGTGACGGTCGAGGACACCCCCGTCATGCTCATCCGCCACGACGGCGAACTGCGGGCGCTGAACAACCGGTGCACGCACCGCGGCGGCCCGCTGAGCGAGGGCGAGGTCGTGGACGGCTGTATCGAGTGCCCCTGGCACGGCAGCCGATTCAGCCCCGATGACGGATCCGTCGCTAGGGGCCCGGCCAGCCGGCCGGCTCCGACATTCGAGACGCGGATCGTCGAAGGACGAGTTCAGGTGCGCCGCCAGGAGTCGCGCGCCCTGCGGACCAACCCCGTCAGCTGACTGGGTTCGCCGTCGTCAGCCGGCCCCCATTCGCCGTGCGGGCAGCCATTATCGGGCCAGCCCGTCGATGACCTGCACGCCCGGCAGGCCGCCCAGCAGCCGGCCAGGAAGCCGTAACTTGGCTGCGCGTACGCCCGCGCCGACCACGACCGCGTCGCGGAGCACCACGGCGGCGTCGACCAGCAGCGCCCACGACGGGGGCAGACCGATCGGGGTGATCGCGCCGTACTCCATGCCGGTGGCCTCGACCGCCCGCTCCATGGGCAGGAAGGAGGCTTTGCGGACCTCGAGCCGGCCGCGCACCGTGCCGTTGACGTCCGCGCGGGTGGTGGCGAGCACGACGCATGCCGCGACCCGCTCCACCCCGTCACGGCGGCCGCCGACCACCACGCAGTTGCCCATGTCAGCCGGGTCCTGACCGGTCGCGGCAACCAGCGAGGCGGTGTCAGAGATCGCGGGGTCGATCTGCACCACCTCGACGTGCTCCGCCCCAGGCCATCCCTGTAGGGCCCGTGCCACAGGCGGGGCCAGGAGGTCGAGGTGCTCCAGCGCCGGCCGGTAGTCCAGTGTCGTCCTCACCGACGCCGGCCCCTCACCATCGCTCACCAGGCGTAGGTGGCGCTGACCAGCGCCCGTGCCAGGGTGCGCCCTCCGTAGGTGAACGCCGCAGCCGCCGGCGTCGCACCTGCGTCCAGGCCGAGGTCGTCGGTGTCGAGGGCGTGCACGGCGAAGATGTAGCGGTGCGGCCGGTCGCCCTGAGGCGGCGCCGCACCGGCATACCCCTTGCTCCCGGTGTCGTTCGCCAGCTGGAAGGCGCCAGGCGGGAGGCCGCCGTTGCCGACCGCGCCCGCGCCGGCTTCGAAGGACCGGACGTCGGCGGCGATGCCGAGGACTGTCCAGTGCCAGAAGCCGGACGGCGTAGGGGCGTCGGGATCGAAGCACGAGACCGCGAAACCCTTGGTCTGCGAAGGCGCGTCGCTCCACGTGAGCTCGGGGGAGACGTTTCCCCCGGAGAAACCCCAGTCGTCGAAGACGTGCAGGTCGGCAAGCGTTTCGCCGTCGATCAGGCTGGCGCTCGTTACGGCGAACACCCCCACCTTGGGGAGCAATGCGTAGGGATCGGGAGCCACCGGGCGATCGAGGTTCATCGGGGAAGGTTAGCGGCCGCAGGCGTCAGCCGACCAGGCAGCGCTGGAGGCGTCAGCCGACCAGGCAGTCCAGCAGGCGTCGCAGCTCCGCAGATGGGTCGGCGGTGAGGCCACCGTGGATGGGCCCGGGCTGGATCACCGTGCTGCGCGTCGCGGCGAGCCAGCCGAACCGGCGGCCCAGTCCCGCCTCGCCCGGCAGCCCGGCGACGGTGGCCCCGCGGCACACCGACCGGATGGTCTCGAGCGCGGCGCGCACAGCGTCGAGATCGGTCCCGGCAGCCAGCGCCAGCACCTTCGCTTCGTCCAAGAGCGTTGCGGCATCGAGGAACTCGGCGCTCTGGCTGTACAGCACGACTCCCACGTTGACGAACTCGTCACGCTCCACGCGCGGGACGCAGCGCAAGGTGACGTACTGGTAGCCCACCAGGGCTGGCTCGCTCATGGCCTGGCTCCATCGGGCAGCCACTGGCGCGGAGGCTGCACCCGGGCCAGCAGGTGCTCGACGTATGCCGCGCGCACCGCGTCCGGATCGGCCAGGCCGGGCGCGGGTTCGAGCCACTCGTCCGGCACCTGCGCAGCGACGTCGCTCACCAAGTCGGCGTCCACCATCGCCGAGAGCTCGGCGTCGACCTCGCCGAGGTCGCCGGCGACGCCCCGCAGAACGTGTGTGGAGGCGTCATACGGCTGGGCCGCGAACTTCGCCGGATCTGCGCCGAACCGGGGCCACGCGTGGTGGAAGTACAGCGCGGCCCCGTGGTCGATGCACCAGGTGGCCCGATGCCAGACGAGCAGGTTCGGGTTGCTCCAGGTGCGGTCCACGTTGGCGGTGAAGGCGTCGAGCCACAGCACGCGCGCCGCCTCGGCGGCCGGAGGCGGCGAGGACCCGTCATACCCGAAGGCGCCCGGCAGGAAGTCCAGCCCGAGGTTGAGCCCGACGCTGGCGGTCAGCAGGTCCTGGACCTCCTCGTCCGCCTCGTACCTGGCGATGCGCACGTCCAGCTCCACCGCGCGCCGGTCCGGCACCCTGATGCCGAGCCGCCGGGCCAGCTCGCCGACCATCGTCTCCGCGACCAGCACCTTGAGCCCCTGGCCCGCGCCCCGGAACTTGCACACGTAGATGCCGTCGTCGTCCGCCTCGACCAGGCCGGGCAGGGACCCGCCTTCACGCAGCGGCGCGACGTAGCGGATCGCCGTGACGGAGCTGAGCACGGGCCAACCCTAAGCCGCCCCGTCGCGCGCCTGCTGGGTGCCGCGGCCGCGGGTTCAGGCGTCGCCGACGCTGACCGCCTCGGCGTGGTGCGCGCTGGACACCTCTGGGCCGACGCCACACCGGTAGGTGCCTAGCTGTCGCTTCGTGACAAGACGGGTTCTGGTGCCGCTGCGACGAGTGCGCCGTCGAGGATGCGTACGGCGCGGGCGAGCGCCTCCCGGTCGGCCGGCGGCAGGGCGGCCAGCAACGGCGAGATGGCGCGCGTCCGTGCTTGGCGGCCTTGGCCGAGCACCCGGTGACCGGCGACGCTGAGGGTCAGCAGGCAGGCGCGAGCATCGCTGCTGTCGGCCACGCGGTCGAGCCAGCCATACACCTCCAGCCGCTGCACCTGGGCCGACATCGTGGGTTGAGTGCAGTGGTCGGCGCGGGCGAGTTCGCCGATCCGGGCTTCGCCGAGTTCGTCGAGCAGCGCCAGCAGCCGGAGCTGGGCGGGCGGCACCGGCAGCTCCGCGTGCCAGGTGGCCCAGCGGTGCAGCCGCGCCACCACACCGAGTACGTCGTCACCCAGCGCGTCGTCGCCGGGCACGTCGCCGTCCAGGGGGTCACTGCCCGCGGCCCGGCCGCCATCGGTGGAGGGGGCTTCGGCCAGTGTCGTGTCGTCGACCGCGCGGCTGCTGGGCACGTGACCGATTCTTACATCGTCTAGCTATGCTTTCTAGGCGACCCTGAGGACCCGTCCTGAGCGGTGACGGCCGGCCCGAGCCCCGGATCTGTCCCGGCGACGAGTCATCACCAGGTCCCCGACACCGACGACCAGGGCAAGCGCCACCAGCCCCACGCAGACCCGCAGGCCCCGATCGACCGCCACGGAGAAGTCGCCCCGGTTCGCCGCGATGTCGGCGAAGAACACCGCCCCGACCAACGCGATGCCTGCGGCGCTGCCCATCCGCTGTCCCGTCTGCAGCACGCCTCCGGCCGTGCCGGCGCGGTGCACCGGCACGCTTGCCAGCGTCAGCGTCTGGTTGGGCGAGATGACCAGGCCGCTGCCGAGGCCCGCCAGGAACAGCGGCAGCGCCGACCACCACCCCGCGCTGGCGTTCTCGCCCGATACCCCGAAGGCGACGTCGGTGAGCAAGAGCCCTGCCACTGCTGCGAGCAGTCCGGCCACCACCAGCGGCCGGCCCAGCGTGGTCACCCGGCGACCGCTGGACGCCGAGGTGACGACCGATCCCACCGCGAAAGGGGTGAGGGCGAGGCCGGCGACGAGTGGGCTGTAACCGATCCGGCCCTGGAAGTAGAGCGACAGGACGAAGAACACGCCGGTGAACCCGGAAAAGTAGACCATCGCGACGACGGTCCCGGTGGCGTATCCCGGCTCGCGGAAGAGGCTCAGGTCGACCAGCGGGGCGCGACCGCGCGCGGCGTACCGGTGCTCCCACAGGAAGAACCCCGCCAGGACCACCAGCCCCGCGCCCAGGACTGCCCACTTCGCCGAACCCTGCCAGGTCTGCTCCTGCACGAGCGGGAGCAGTATGGCGAGAACTCCGGCGCCCAGCAGCGCGACGCCGACGAGATCGAGGTCGCGGCCGGCCGCACGGTTGCGCTGGGGTGCCGGCAGCAGGCGCAGGGAAAGAGCGATCGCGGCGATCCCGATGGGGATGTTGACGAAGAATATCCACCGCCACCCGGACTCCACGCCGAGCAGCCGGATGATCAGACCGCCCAGGACGGGGCCGATTGCGGTCGACACCCCGATGACCGTGCCGAGCAGGCCGAACGCGCGGCCGCGTTCCTTGCCTTGGAACAGTTCCTGGATCAGTGCCGAGACCTGCGGATTGAGGATCCCGCCGCCAACGCCCTGGACGAGGCGGGCGAGGACCAGGACGGCCGCTGTGGGCGCGAGTCCGGCAGCGAGGCTGCTGAGGGTGAACAGCGCCACGCCCGCGATGAACATCGTCCGGCGCCCCCGTTGGTCGCCAAGCCGGCCGGACGGCACCAGCACCAGCCCGAAACTCAGCGCGTAACCGGACACGATCCACTGCAGGTCGCTGGTCGAGGCGCCCACACCCGAGCGGATGGAGGGCAGAGCCACATTGACGATGCTGACGTCGAGCAGGGTCATGAAACCCGCCACGAGGCAGACCGCCAGCGCCTTCCAGCGTCGGGGATCTGGCTCGGGCTGGGCCGGGTTCACTTCGTGAACTATGCCGTCGCCCACCGACAGCCTCTCGACCGGCCCTCCCCGCCGAGCTGTCAGAACCAGACGGGCGGATATACCCGCGTCGTTCTGACAGGTCGCGGGGGAGAAGGGGAAGGCGGGCGTACGGTCGGCGAAGGGCCTACGGTACGACGATGGAACGTGTTTACAGCCCGGTGATCGGCGTCGCCCGGGCCCTGTTCGCCGCCGAGGGCTTGCGGTTCACGATCACCGGTTCCGAACACTTCCCCCGCGAAGGCGGCGCGGTGCTGGTGATGAACCACGTCGGATACCTCGACTTCGCGTATGCCGGGCTCGCGGCTCTCCCCGCTGGGCGCTACGTCCGCTTCATGGCGAAGGAGTCGGTCTTCCAGCATCGGGTCAGTGGGCCGCTGATGCGGGGGATGAAGCACATCCCGGTCGACCGCGACGCCGGAGCGGCGTCCTTCCGTCAGGCGGTCAATGCCCTCAAGGCGGGGGAGATCGTCGGCGTCTTCCCCGAGGCGACCATCTCGCGCTCGTTCGAGCTCAAGGACTTCAAGAGCGGAGCGGTCCGAATGGCCCAGGTGGCGGCAGTTCCGTTGATCCCGATGGCCATCTGGGGCTCCCAGCGGGTCTGGACCAAGGGACTTCCCAGGCGGCTCGGCCGGACCAGGACCCCCATCCGGCTCAATGTCGGCGAACCGATACCGATTGGCAGGCGAGACAACGCCGAGGAGGTCAACGAGCGCCTCAAGGAGCAGATCGTCGCCCTGCTCCGCGAGGCACAGCGGGCCTACCCGCCGATCGCTGGTGCCGAGCTGCGGTTCCAGCCGGTCCGGCTGGGCGGCACGGCCCCGACCCCAGAGGCCGCGCTCGAGATGGACGCGGCGGACCTGCGTCAACGCGCCCGTCCCTGACCCGGCCCCTACGCCAGCAACCGCGGCGCCAGCAACCGTCCAACCCCAATTGCGGCCGACGCTGACGGATGTCACTGGCACCCCATGTGGTTCGGCGTCTACCGTCAGTGAGTGCTCCTGCCCTTATTGCGCACCTACCTGCGGCCCTATCGCGGTGCGATTGCCCTCGTCGTGGCCTTCCAACTCGTCCAGGCCATCGCCAACCTCTACCTGCCGGGGCTCAACGCTGCGATCATCGACCAGGGTGTCGTGGTGGGCGACACGGGGTACATCGTCCGCACCGGTGGGGTCATGCTGGCGGTCACGGTCGTCCAGATCCTGGCCGCGGCGGTCGCGGTGTACTTCGGCGCCCGCACGGCCATGGCGCTCGGGCGGGACCTGCGGGAGGGCGTCTTCGTCACCGTCGAGTCGTTCGCGGCGCAGGAGATCGGACGATTCGGCGCCGCCTCGCTGATCACCCGCTCCACCAACGACGTCCAGCAGGTGCAGATGGTCGTGCTGCTGACCTTCACGATGATGGTCGCCGCGCCGATCATGCTGGTGGGAGGCGTGATCATGGCGCTGCGGCAGGACGTTCAGCTGTCCGGCCTGCTCCTGGTGATCGTGCCGGTACTGGTGGTCAGCGTGGCCGTGGTGATCGCCCGGATGCGGCCGCTGTTCCGGATCACCCAGACCAAGATCGACCGGATCAACCAGGTCCTGCGCGAGCAGATCACCGGCGTGCGGGTGATCCGGGCGTTCGTCAAGGACCGCCACGAGCAGGAGCGCTTCGCCGTCGCCAACACCGACCTGTTCGACGTATCGGTGCGCATCGGCCGGCTGATGGCGCTGATGTTCCCCATCGTCATGGTGGTGATGAATGCCTCCAGCGTGGCGGTGATGTGGTTCGGGGGGCACCGAATCGGCAGCGGACAGATGCAGATCGGCACATTGACCGCCTTCCTCAGCTACCTGATCCAGATCCTGATGTCGGTGATGATGGCGACCTTCATGTTCATGCTGGTGCCTCGGGCCGAGGTCAGCGCCGAGCGGATCAGCGAGGTGCTGGACACCGAGCCCTCCGTGCGCGCACCGGCCGTCCCGGTCCTACCTTCGGCCCGCCGGGGCTTGGTGGAGTTCGAGGGCGCCACGTTCACCTACCCCGGTGCCGAAGCGCCGGTATTGCGGTCCGTCGACCTGGTCGCCCGGCCGGGGGAGACGACCGCGGTCGTCGGCTCCACCGGCAGTGGCAAGACCACATTGCTCAACCTGGTGCCGCGACTCGTCGACGTCACAGGCGGTTCTGTGCGGGTAGACGGCGTCGACGTACGCGACCAGAACCCAGCCGCGCTGTGGTCGGGCATCGGCATCGTGCCGCAGCGGCCGTACCTGTTCGGTGGAACCGTGGCGAGCAACCTGCGCTACGGCCGCCAGGACGCCAGCGACGACGAGCTGTGGGAGGCGCTGGAGATCGCCCAGGCCAGGGATTTCGTCGAGGCCATGCCGGAGCGGCTCGAGGCGCCTATCGCGCAGGGCGGCACCAACGTGTCGGGTGGTCAGCGACAACGCCTGGCCATCGCCCGCGCAGTGCTGAGACGGCCGGAAATCTACCTGTTCGACGACTCCTTCTCCGCGCTGGACTACGCCACCGACGCGCGGCTGCGGGCGGCGCTGCGCCCGGTCACGCGCTCGGCCGCGGTGATCCTGGTGGCCCAACGGGTCAACACCATCCGCGACGCGGACCGGATCGTGGTGCTCGACGAGGGCGCCGTCGTCGGTACCGGCACCCACCCCGAGCTGATGGCGAGCTGCCCGACATACCGGCAGATCGTGCTATCCCAGCTGAGCGAGGAGGAGGCGGCGTGAGCGGGGGCGGGGGCGTCGCCACCGGGGCGGCGAAGGACGGTGCCTCCCGGCCGCCGCCGCCGATGCGCGGCCCGATGGCGGGGATGATGGGGCCGCCGCCGGCCAAGCCGGCGAACTTCGCCGGGTCCACCCGGCGCCTGGTGGGGCGCTTACGTGCCGACCGCGCCCGCGTGCTGGTGGCCATCGCCCTCGGCGTGGTCAGCGTCGCCCTCGCCGTCGTCGGCCCGAGGATCCTCGGGCGCGCGACGGACCTGATCTTCGCCGGTGTGATCGGCAGACGGTTCCCGGACGGAACCTCCAAGGCTCACGTGGTCGCGCAACTCCGGGCCGGCGGCCAGTCGCAGATGGCGGACCTGCTGTCCGCCGTGGACTTCGTCCCCGGCCAGGGCATCGACTTCGGCGTCGTGGCCGGCGTCCTGCTGCTGGTACTCGCGGTCTACGTCGCATCCGCGGCGCTCACCTACCTTCAGGGCCGGGTGACAACCGTCATCGTGCAGCGCACCGTTTACCAGCTGCGCCGCGAAGTTGAGGGGAAGTTCGCCCGGCTTCCATTGGCGTACCTCGACGGCCGTGAGCGCGGCGACATCCTGAGCCGGGTCACCAACGACATCGACAACATCGCCCAGTCGCTGCAGCAGACCATGAGCCAGCTGCTCGTTTCGCTGCTCACCGTCGTCGGCGTGCTGGCCATGATGGTATGGGTCTCGCCGCTGCTGTCGATCGTGGCCCTGGTCACGGTGCCGCTGTCGGTGCTGGTGACGGCCCAGATCGCCAAGCGGTCCAAGCCGCAGTTCGTCGCGCAGTGGGCGGCGACCGGCCGGCTCAACGGCCACGTCGAGGAGGTCTATACCGGGCATTCGCTGGTCAAGGTGTTCGGCCGGCAGGAGCAGGCGCGAGCGGTATTCGCGGGCCACAACCAGGCGTTGTACCGCTCAAGCTTCCGGGCGCAGTTCATCTCCGGGCTGATTCAGCCGGCGATGATGTTCATCGGCAACCTCAACTACGTCGCGGTCGCGGTGATCGGTGGGTTGCGGGTGGCTTCGGGGCAGATCACGCTGGGCGACGTCCAGGCGTTCATCCAGTACTCACGCCAGTTCACCCAGCCGCTGACCCAGGTGGCGTCTATGGCCAACCTGCTGCAGTCGGGGGTGGCCTCGGCGGAGCGCGTCTTCGAGGTGCTGGACGCGCCGGAGGAGTCGCCCGACTCCGCTGATGCCCTGACGCTGAGCGACCGGGTGAGGGGGCGCGCCGCCTTCGAGGGCGTCTCGTTCAGCTACGACCCCGAACAGCCACTGATCGCCGATCTGGACCTCGTCGCCGAACCCGGGCAGACCGTCGCCATCGTCGGCCCCACTGGTGCGGGCAAGACGACCCTGGCCAACCTGCTGCTGCGCTTCTACGACGTCGACGCCGGACGGATCACGCTGGACGGGGTGGACATCCGGGAACTGCGGCGGGACGAGCTGCGGGCAAGCTTCGGCATGGTGCTGCAGGACGCGTGGCTGTTCGGCGGGTCGATCCGGGAGAACATCGCGTATGGCGCGGAGCGTGCCAGCGAGGCCGATATCTTCGCCGCCGCCTCTGCAGCCCACGTGGACCACTTCGTGCGCACCCTGCCGGACGGCTACGACACGGTCATCGACGACGAGGGCAACAACGTCAGTGCCGGCCAGCGGCAGCTGATCACGATCGCCCGGGCGTTCCTGTCCGACCCGGCCATCCTGATCCTGGACGAGGCGACGTCGTCGGTCGACACCCGCACCGAGGCGTTGATCCAGCAGGCCATGACCGACCTGCGGCGCGGCCGTACCTCGTTCGTCATCGCCCACCGCCTCTCCACCATCCGCGACGCCGACCGGATCGTCGTGATGGAACAGGGCCGCATCGTCGAGCAGGGGACGCACGAGCAGTTGCTCGACGCGGGAGGTGCCTACAGCAGGCTGTATGCCACCCAGTTCAGCGGTGCACCCGGCCAGGAGGACCCGGAACTCCTGGCGGCCCGCTGACGCTGTGGGCTCACTGACGCTCTGGGCTCACCGGCCCTCGTTGCCCACAGGCACGGTCGTCGTCGAGTGGGTCCGTCACCCGGGGCGGTTACGGTGCATCCCATGACGCCGCCTGTGCTCGAGCTGTCCGGGCACCGGGCCGCGGTGGCCGACGCGCTCATTGCTGCCATCGCCGGCGGCGGGGCGTCGCTGCGGCCAGACCAGGCGACGGCAGTGGCGGCGCTGTGCGAGCCGACTGCCCGGGTCCTGGTGGTGCAGGCGACCGGATGGGGCAAGTCGGCCGTCTACTGGGCCGCGACGGCCATCCGGCGCAGCGAGGGTGCCGGGGTGACGCTGGTCGTCTCGCCCTTGCTCTCGCTGATGCGCGACCAGGTCGCGGCAGCGGAACGGGCCGGCCTGCGTGCCGCGACACTCAACTCCGCCAACATCGACGCCTGGTCGGCGATCGAGTCGTCCCTGCTCGACGGCAGCCTGGACGTCCTGCTCGTCTCGCCCGAACGGCTGGCCAACCCCGGGTTTGGCCGGCGCGTACTCGACCGGGTCGCCGGCCGGATCGGACTGCTGGTCATCGACGAGGCCCACGCCGTCTCGGACTGGGGTCACGACTTCCGCCCCGACTACCGCCGGGTGGCCGACGTGCTCCGCCAGCTCAATCCGCAGACCCCGGTGCTGGCGACCACCGCCACCGCCAACGCCCGGGTCACCGACGACGTGGCCGCGCAGCTGGGGGAGTCGACCTTGGTCCTGCGCGGCCCGCTCGCCCGGCCGAGCCTTCAGCTCAGCGTGGTCGACGCGCTCAGCCCGATCGACCGCTTCGCCTGGGTAGTCGACACCCTCCCGCAGCTGCCGGGGTCGGGCATCGTCTATACCCTGACCGTCGCCGACGCGGAGCGACTGGCCGCGGCCGTCCACGGCGTCCATGGGGACCGGGTGCCGGTCGCGGCATACACCGGCCAGCTGGACGGCGCCGAACGCGAGCGGCTCGAGAACCAGCTGCGCGGCAACCGGCTCAAGGCGCTGATCGCCACCTCGGCGCTCGGGATGGGCTACGACAAGCCGGACCTCGGTTTCGTCGTCCATGTCGGTTCGCCGCCGTCACCTGTCTCCTACTACCAGCAGGTCGGCCGTGCCGGCCGCGGCATCGATCACGCCGTCGTCACGTTGCTGCCCTCCGAGGCCGACGCGGGGGTGTGGGACTACTTCGCCACTGCGACGATCCCCGATGTGCGTCACGTCCAGCGGATGCTCGACGGCATGCGCGCGCTGGCGGATGGGGACGCGGACGGCACGTCGAAGCCCGCCCGGACCAGCACGGTGCCGGCCCTGGAGGCGGAGACGGGGCTGCGGCCGAGCCGGGTCGAGTTGATGCTCAAGCAGCTCGCCGTCGACGGGGTGGTCGAGCGGGTGGAGCAGGGGTGGGTGCTCACCGGTGTGCCCTGGCACCACGATCAGGGGCACTACGACGCGATCATCGCCACCCGGCGACGGGAGGCCGGCATCATGCGGGCCTATGCTCGTGGCGAGCGCTGCCTGATGCAGCTGCTGCAGGAGTCGCTCGACGACCCCAGCGCCCAAGCGTGCGGCCGGTGCTCGGTATGCCTGGGCCGGTTGCCGCCTCCGCTGCAAGCACGGCCGGAAACCGGTACGGCGGCGACGGTGACCCGCCTGATGCGCGGCCAGTCCCACGTCCTGGAGCCACGAAAGATGTGGCCCGGCGGCGCCTTCGGCTCCCGTGGTCGCATCCCGCCGCAGCTGATAGCAGAGCCGGGACGGGTGCTCATCCACTACGACGCCCCGGAGTGGCGCGAGCTCATCGAGCAGGTGTTCGCCGCCGACCGTGACGCGCCGCCGGAGCTCCTCGACGCCTGCGTGCGGGTCCTGGCGAGCTGGCGGAACCAGTGGGGTTCCCGGCCGGAGGTCGTGATCCCCCTGCCCGCCGCCGGCTACCCGTTGTTGACGGCGAGCGTGGCCGACCACCTGGCTCGGGTGGGATCGCTGCACCGGACCGAGCTGACCCTGGACGGGCCGCCGCAACCGGGCGCGGATCTCGCGTCGGCGGCGGAGGCTGCAGCCTGGCGCTCGGCGATCGGCCTCGACCCGGCTGGCCGACCGGTAGTCGAAGGCAGGACGGTGCTGCTCGTGGCTGACGCATCGTCCAGCCTGTGGCCGCTCACCGTCGCCGCCGCCCACCTGCGCTCGACGGGCGCAGCGTCCGTGCTTCCGCTGCTGCTCCACCGCCGCCCGTGACGGTGCATGGGTGGCCGGGTCGTGGGCGAGGCGTAAGCGGGAGCCACAGCACGTGCGTTGCTGCGACCGTGGGGGCGGCCGAGGAGGGGACGCTTGCGAAGTGCCCAAGAAGCCGGCAGCCCGGTCAGCCGCGCCTCACCTCGCGGTGACCCGAGTCCAGCCGGCGGGTCCACCCGCGGGAGTCCAGGTGCTCCAGCAACGGGACGGCAACCCGCCGGGTGGTCGCCAGGGCCTGCCGGGCCTCGCTGGTGGTGAACGGCTGGTCGAGCGCAGCGAGGACGCGCATCGCCTGCGCCGGCCCGGACGGCAGGAGCACCAGGTCGGCGTCGAGGCGCATGATGCGTCCTGCCTGCTCCGCGGCGGCGAGCTCCTTGGGGCCAAGACCCCACGTGTGGAGCTCCGGGCGTTCGGGCGCCCGGAACGGCGTCACGGCCAGCCGGTCCTCCAGCTCCTGTAGTCCGGCCTCGGCCGGACCGAGAGACGGTGTGGCACCGGGACGCCATACCCGTCCGTCGGCCCGCTCCAGTCCGGCGGCCTCGGCAACCTGCGCCACGAGTCGTACGTCCGGCAGCCCGGCCGCCCGCCGGGCCGCCTCGAGCGGTAGCCGGGGATCCAGGGGAGAGCGCTGCTCGTGCTCCGCGACGGCGCGGCTCAGGTCCTCGCACCACTGCTGCCAGGCCGGTTCGGCGATGAGCCACTCACCCTCGGTGCGCACCTGCACAAGGTCGTCCAGCGGTATGCCGAGCGCGACCAGGTCTGCCCGCCGCACCGCGCCTCTGCGGGCGACTTCGGTCGCCGCCGACGGCGGTGCCGGCGAGGCGAGGTCCCGCGCCCGGGCTGTCCCCGCACCGCGCCGCTGCAGCCGAGGCGGGTCGGCGTCGAGGACGGTCCCGCCGGCCGCGACGCTATGCCGGCCGGGGTCGCGGAGCACGACCCGGTCACCGGCGACGAGCGGCAGCGGGCGCAACAATCGCAGCCGGACGAGATCGTCGGCCAGCGGACGCAGCCGCACCGGTACGGCCGCGCTCCCGGCATGCAGCACCAGCTGCTCCGGCAGCTCCGGGACTTCGGCGGCGGACAGCCGCGCGTCCACCTCCGCGGTCGTCCGCCACGATCCCGGCGTCAGCAGCGCGTCCCCCCGGGCGACGGCCTCCCGTTCGACGCCGCGCAGGTTTACCGCAACCCTGGCCACCGCTTCGACGCTCGACTGCGCCTGGCCGAGGCTCTGCAACGCACGGATGCGCACGGATGCGCCACGGAGCTCCAGCTCGTCGCCGACCGCGAGCGTCCCGCTGCCGAGCGTGCCGGTGACGACGGTGCCGCTGCCGCGGATGGTGAACGAGCGGTCGACCCACAGCCGGATGCGCCCGTCGGTTCGAGGCTGCGGAAGCTGCGCGACCAAGTCGTGCAACGCCGCTCGCAACTCGTCCAGCCCCTCACCGGTGGCTCCCGATACGGCCACAGCCCGCGATCGCCCGAGTGTCGACTGCGCGAGCCGTCGAACACCCTCGTCCAGCGCGGCAGCCGGATCGGAGAGGTCGGACCGCGTGACGACGAGCAGGCCGTGCGTCAGCCCGAGGGCGTCCACCGCAGCCAGGTGCTCGGTGGACTGCTCGCGCCAGCCCTCGTCGGCGGCGACGACGACCATCACCGCCGGCGCGGGCCCGAGCCCCGCCAGCATGTTGGCGATGAAGCGCTGGTGCCCCGGAACGTCCACGAACGCCAGGTCCTCACCGGTCGGCAGCCGCGTCCAGGCGTATCCGAGGTCGATCGTCATCCCGCGGCGCCGCTCCTCCGCCCAGCGGTCCGGCTCCATGCCCGTGAGGGCGCGGACCAGCGTCGACTTGCCGTGGTCGACGTGCCCGGCGGTTGCGACGACGAACATCTACGCCGGCGTCTCCGCCACGGACGGGCCGATCCCAGCTCCGGCCCGGACGCCAGCGGCAACCTGGGCGGCCTCAGCGGCTTCGACGGCACGACATACCCGCTCGTCCTCCTCCGGCGGTACGCAGCGCAGGTCGAGCAGGCAACGTCCGCGCTCCAGCCGTCCGACGACCGCCGGGTCGCCCCGGCGCAGTCGCTGCGCGTACGACGCCGGGAGCGCGACCGCCCACCCGGGCAACTCCAGGCCGGGTGCGCCCCCGCCCCCGACAGCTCCGGCGGACTCGACCAGCTCGGCGCCGAGCCCCGCCAGCCGGGTCGCCAACCGGCTGGCCCTCGACCTGAGCTCGGCGGCGTCGGCGTGCAGGTACCGGTCGGTCGGAGCCGTCGGGCCGAGCAGGGTGGCTTCCAGCGCGGCGATGGTGAGCTTGTCGATCCGCAAGGCCCGCGCCAGCGGATGCCGGCGGAGCCGCTCCACGACCTCCGCCTTGCCGAGCAGCAGTCCGGCCTGAGGTCCGCCCAGCAGCTTGTCCCCGCTTCCGGTCACGAGGGCAGCCCCGTCGCGCAGCGCAGTGGCGGCGTCCGGCTCGTCCGGGAGCAACCGGTCTGCGGCCAGCAGGCCGCTGCCGATGTCGACGATCACCGGTGGGCCGAGGGTCGCGAGGTCCGCGACGCCCACCGAGGCCGTGAAGCCCTCGACCCGGAAGTTGCTGGGGTGGACCTTGAGGATGCAGCCGGTCTGGGGGCCGACGGCGTCCGCGTAGTCGCTCAGCTTCGTCCGGTTGGTCGTGCCGACCTCCCGCAGCCGCGCGCCGGTCGAGGCGATCAGCTCGTGCAGCCGGAACCCGTCGCCGATCTCCACCATCTCCCCCCGGCTCACGACCACCTCGCGGCCGGCGGCCAGCGCGGTGGTGGCGAGCACCAGCGCTGCGGCGCCGTTGTTGACGACGAGTACCGCGCCGGCGTCCGGGACGGCAGCGGCCAAGGCGGCCAGCGCGCCGCGACCGCGACGGGCGCGCTGGCCGGTGCCGACGTCATACTCCACGTCCACGTATGTCGCGGCGCTCACCACCGCCTCGACGGCCGCGTCGGACAGCGAAGCCCGGCCGAGGTTGGTGTGCAATATGACGCCGGTGGCGTTGAGCACCGGCCGCAGCGAGGTGGCGCTGGCAGGAACGGCGCCCAGGGCGGCCTTGACCACATCGCCCGGCGCCAGCTCGCCGGACCGGACCCGCTCCTGGGCGTGTACGACTGCCGCCTTGACGCGCGCGCGGCCGAGGCGCTCGACGGCGCGGGCCAGCCGGGGGTCTGCCAAGACCGCGTCGGTACGCGGCACCCGCCGCCGCCCGTCGGCCATGTCCCGCGCATCCGCCGCGTTCGACGAGTTCGTGGGGTTCGCGGCGGTCGAACCGGCGCACGGCTCCGGTGCATCCGTGCGTTCGCTCACGCTCGCGATCCTACGTCGCGGCCGGTGACCGACCGCGGGCTCGACTCGCTCGGCCGGCTGCTCACAGCGTGCTCAGAGCGGAGGGAAGTTGCGGGTCACGTCCTCGCCCTGCTCGAACAGCTGCGCGGCTGGACCGACGATGAGCGGGTCCGGCGGGGTGACCAGTTCGACGTCCTTGCCGTCGTAGTCGAAGCGGTTCAGCACGTGCCGCATCGCGCCGAGGCGGGCGCGCTTCTTGTCGTTGCTCTTGATCACCGTCCACGGGGCGTGCTCGGTGTCGGTGTAGAAGAACATCGCCTCCTTCGCCTCGGTGTAGGCGTCCCACTTGTCCAGTGACGCCAGATCGGTCGACGAGAGCTTCCACTGCCGGACGGGGTCGATCTGCCGGATCGCGAATCGGGTGTGCTGCTCGGCCTGGGAGACCGAGAACAACAACTTCACCAGGCTGATGCCGTCGCGGGTGAGCATCCGCTCGAATTCCGGTGCCTGGCGCAGGAACTCGTCGTACTGGTCGTCGTCGCAGAACCCCATGACCCGCTCGACTCCGGCGCGGTTGTACCAGGAGCGGTCGAACAGCACGATCTCGCCGGCGGCCGGCAGGTGCTGGGTGTAGCGCTGGAAATACCACTGCGTCGACTCGCGGGCACTCGGCTTCTCCAGTGCCACGATCCGCGAGCCACGCGGGTTGAGGTGCTCCAGGAACCGCTTGATGGTGCCGCCCTTGCCGGCCGCATCGCGTCCCTCGAACAGGATGACCAGCCGCCCGCCGCGCCGCTTGAGCCAATACTGCAGCTTGAGCAGCTCGATCTGCAGCAGTCGCTTGTCGCGCTCATACTCCTCGCGCGTCATCCGGTCGTCGTACGGGAAGTCCTGGCGCCACGTGTCGATCGGGGTGCCGTCGGCCTTGAGCAGCACCGGGTCGTCGTCGTCGTCGTCGACCACGCGGAAACCCTGCTTGGCCAGCAGCAGCCCGCTGTCGGTGACGGTCATGGCGCCCTCTCACGTCAGGGTCTGTTCGAACGGCTTGCCGTCTCAGGGTAGCCGCGCAGTGGCTTCCAGACCCCGCCGGGAGCCTCGGGTCGGGCCGGGGGGACACCTGTCGTGGCGGAGGCGGACGGGAATCGAACCCGCCAAGCCGAGCTGCTCGGCTTCACCGGTTTTGAAGACCGGGAGGGCCACCAGGCGCCTGTACGCCTCCGCCGCACACCCTAAGCCCCGCCCGGCCGGGCTGGGCCAGCCTGGGCTGGGCTGGGCTGGGCTGGGCGCGAGGTTAGAGTCCTGGCTATGGCGACGGCGCAGGACAAGGCGACTCGCACCGCATTCCGGCTCACCCAGTTCGCGCACGGGGGCGGGTGCGCGTGCAAGATCCCGCCCGGGGAGCTTGAGGAGCTGGTCCAGGGGCTGGTGGGGTGGTCCTCGCCGGATCTCGTGGTCGGGCTGGAGTCCGGGGACGACGCCGCGGTCGTCCGGCTGGACGGCTCGACCGCTGTGATCTCGACTGCCGACTTCTTCACCCCCGTCGTCGACGACGCCTACGACTTCGGCCGGATCGCCGCGGCCAACGCGCTGTCCGACGTCTACGCCATGGGCGGCCGGCCGGTCATGGCCATCAACCTGGTCGGCTGGCCCCGGGACGTGCTCCCGGTCGAGCTGCTGCGTGAGGTCCTGCGCGGTGGCATGGACGTCGGTCGACAGGCGAACTGCCCGGTCGCCGGAGGGCATAGCATCGACGACCCGGAGCCCAAGTACGGCATGGCGGTGACGGGAGTCGCCGACCCGGAGCGGCTGCTTCGCAACGACGCAGGCCGGGCCGGTATGCCGCTCACCCTCACCAAGCCGCTCGGCGTCGGCGTCCTGAACAATCGGCACAAGTCGACCGGCGAAGTCTTCCCACAGGCCATCGCGTCGATGGTGGCGCTCAACGACGTGGCGTCCGCGGCCGCTCTGGGTGCGGGGGTGCGCGCGGCGACCGATGTCACGGGGTTCGGTCTGCTCGGCCACGGATTCAAGCTGGCACGGGCGTCCGGTGTGAGCGCAGTCATCGACGCCGCGGCCGTCCCCTACCTCGACGGCGCGCGCGACGCCCTGCGGGACGGCTACGTCAGCGGCGGTACCCGGCGCAACCTGGACTGGGTGCGGCCATACCTGCGCACGTCGGTAGGCCAGGACGAGCTGCTGCTGCTCGCTGACGCGCAGACCAGCGGCGGGCTCCTCGTCGTCGGCGAGATCCCCGGCGCACCGGTGGTCGGTGAACTCGTCGAGCGCCGTGAGGCCATCATTGAAGTCCGCTGACCGCTGGACCCCCTGACACCTGGACCCCCTGACACCTCTGACACGTGAAGCCCTGCCGTCGAGCCCCAGTGCCTGAAGCAGCAACCTGCATCCTCGGCCCGCCGCCGGGATCGGAGAGGAACGCGCATCATGGACATCACCGAAGTCATCCTCGCTGACCACCACGAGCAGCGGCGCATGTTCGCCATGCTCGACGACGTCGACCCCGACGACGTGGCCACGCTCGGTGCCCTCTGGACCAGGATCTCGGCCATGCTCGAGGTCCACGCCGAGGCCGAGGAGATCCACTTCTATCCCGAGCTGCTCAAGCTCGGGGAGCGGCTGCACGACGACTCCGAGGCGGCCGAGACCAAGGACGCGATCGGGGACCACAACGACATCCGCGACGGAATCCTGCTCGCTGCCCGGAATCCGGCTGGGTCGCCCACCTGGTGGGACGGCGTGAACGCCGCCCGCGAGGCCAACGACGAGCACATGGGGGAAGAGGAGCACGAGGGGCTCGCTGAATTTCGCCGGCACGCCAGCCTCGAGCTGCGCCATCGGCTGGCGATCGACTTCGCTGCCTACGAGGCGGCCCACGTCACCGGCGTGCCGGTCCGGGACAAGGACCCCGACCAGTACGTCCGCGACAACAGCTGACGGCGACCCGCGGCGGCGCGCTCCTCCGCGGTTCCGCGCGGCCGACTCGGGCTCGTAACGCGGTCAGCTAGCGCTGCCGTCCAACTGAAGTCTGCGGTTCAGCCGAGGTATGGCGCCGCGGGAGCTGAGGTTTCCGAAACCGCGGCGTCGCCGTGCTCAGCCAGACGCCGGTTGAGCCGCTCGCGTTGCGGCACCACGGTGTACTTCGGGTCCTTGGCGGACTCGAGCCCGGCGTCGAAGACACCGAACCTCGTGCACGCGGACCCGGCCATCAGCGCCAGGCCGGATGCGGCGGCCGCGGCGCGGCTGCGGCCACCCAGCAGCGCCGCTCCGAGCGCCCCGGCGGCGGTGAGCCCCTTACTCGCCTTCATCAGCCGGCCGGCCTTGCCCTCGTGCAGCGTCTCGGCCGCGAGCCCCATGGAGTGCTCCATCACGTGCTCGACGGCGAGCTCGACGAAGGCCCCTCCGACCGCCAGCCGCCGCGCCGGGCCGGCCTGGGCGACCGGTGCGGCGAGCATGCCGAACCCTCCGGATGCGGCTGCGGCAGATCCGGCGAAGACGAACGGCAGTTCCCGGTGGGCGGTGTGCCAGGCCGGGGTAGCGGTGTCGCTGAGCAGGACGCCGGTGTAGGAGGCGACGGCCGGCGCCACCAGCGCAGAGCCGAACCCGGCGGGGCGCGCTACGAGGTCCAGCAACCGGCCGATGCGTCCGAGACCGCCGGGCAGCAGGTGGGCCAGCTCGGCGACGCCGGCCACGCCGACACCAGGCCCGTACGCCGAGAGGATCCAGGTGCCCACGGACATGGGCGAGGTCGGCTTGACGACGCGGAGCATGTTGAGGAAGCGGCTGGGTTTGCCGAGGTCGTGCACCAGCGCCAGGAGGCTTAGCGTAATGGCGGTCAACGCCGCGAGCCGCCCGGCCCGCCGCAGGGTCGGCCGGCCGGTGAGGTCGGCCCCCGCACCGAGCAGCGAGGACCCCGCCGCGAGGCCGCCCAGGAACAGGTAGGCGGGAACGTCCTCGCCCCAAGGCGCCGGCTTAACCACCTGGCGCCCGTAATACGAGGTGAATTCGGCCTCGGGGACCATCAGCTCCTCGGCGCGACCCCGACCTCCTCGCCGCCCGCCGCCCTTGCGCCGGCCCCCGCGATCCCGGCCCCTGCCGTCCTCGCCGTCGGCTGTGCGTCCCTGCTCCGTCGGGACAGCGTCGGTGCCGCGGACGCTGTTGCCGACGCCGGGCAGCTCCTGCCCCATGCCGCTGCTGCCGCCGTCGGTAATGCTGTTCGGACCGCTCACGGCGCTCCCCCCGCGAATACCGCGACAGCGCCGGCAAGCAGTCCCAGCGCTGCGTAGCCGGCGTTCTTCCACATCCGGGGCAGGTCCCGCGTGGTGACGATCGGGTCCGGCGGCAGGCCGTAGACCTCGGGCTCGTCCAGCAGGAGGAACATCGCGCCCTGGCCGCCTACGCCACCTTGGGTGTCCTCGCCGTAGAGCCGCGCGTCGCTGACCCCGGCCGCGTGCAAGGTCTCCACCCGGGCCTGAGCCCGCTCGCGCAGCTCGTCGAGGTCGCCGAACTGGATCGACTGGGTCGGGCAAGCCTGCGCGCAGGCGGGAGTCTGGTCGTGGCCGATCCGGTCGTAGCAGAGCGTGCACTTCTGCGCGATTCCGACGTTCTTGGTGCCCTGCTCGCCGATGCGTCGGTCGATGACGCCGAACGGGCACGCGGCCACGCAGTATCCGCAGCCGTTGCAGATGTCCTCCTGCACCACGACGGTCCCGAACTCGGTGCGGAACAGCGATCCGGTCGGGCAGACGTCGAGACACCCGGCGTTGGTGCAGTGCTTGCACACATCGGAGGACATCAGCCACCGGAACTCGGTCCGCTCCTCGACCCCGATGCTCGCGCCGGGCAGCTCGAAAGCCGGCATCCCGAGGTTCACCGGAGCGGCGCGCGTGGCGCCCTCCGTGGCAGCCGTGGCAGCCGCGTTGGCGTTCAGCGTCTCCGCGACACCGGAATCCTGGCCGCCCAGCGGCTTGCGCTGTTCGATGAAGGCCACGTGCCGCCAGGTCGTCGCCGACAGCGCGCCGGTGTTGTCGTAGGACGAGCCCAACATCGACAAACCGTCCTCGGGTATGCCGTTCCACTCCTTGCACGCGACCTCGCACGCCTTGCAGCCGATGCAGATGGAGGTGTCGGTGAAGAAACCCTTGCGCGGCTGCTCCTGCGCACCCCAGCCGGCCCGAGCCGCCGGGTCGTCCGCGCCGAACGGCTGATTGCTCACGTGGACGCTCCTTGGTCGACGGGCTGCCCGCCGGTTGGTGGCGCTGGCAGGTTGCGCAGCTCGTTGCCGGTGTCGACCGTGACGCCGGCCCTGCGCTGGTACGCCGCGACGTACTCCAGCAGCGCCGGCCCGGTCGGCCGGCGTCCCGGCTGGATGTCGCAGGACGCCACCTTCGACTCCTGGATGTGCACGTTGGGGTCGAGCGTGACTCCGAAGAGGTCGTTCGCCGAATCCCCGCTGACCAGCGCGCCCTCACCGCCGACACCCCAGTGGTAGGGGAGGCCGATCTGGTGGATCCGCTTGCCGCCGGCCACCAGCGGCAGCACGCGGTCGGTCACCAGCACTCGGGCCTCGATGGCCGTGCGCGCCGTGACGATGGTCGCCCATCCGTTGTTGACCAGGCCCCGCTCCTGCGCGAGCTCGGGTGAGACCTCGCAGAAGAACTCCGGCTGCAGCTCGGACAGGTACGGCTGCCACCGGCTCATGCCCCCGGCCGTGTGGTGTTCGGTGAGCCGGTAAGTGGTGAACACGTAGGGGAAGATCTCCGAGCCGGGCTCGTTGCCCGACGGGTTGGAGTAGTTGTCGGTCCGCCGGAACACCTCCCGGGTGGGGTTGGACTGTTGGGAGTACATCGGATTGGCGATCGGCGACTCCTGCGGCTCGTAGTGCGAGGGCAGCGGGCCGTCGAGCAGGCCGGCCGGGGCATACAGCCAGCCCTTGCCGTCGGCCTGCATGATGAACGGGTCGTCGCCGCGCAGGGCAGCCGGGCCGCTGGCGCCTTCCGGCGGCACGTACGACGGGGGCTTGGTGAGCTCGAAGTCCGGCACGTCGTGGCCGGTCCAGCTGCCCTTGTCCTCGTCCCACCACACCAGGGCCTTGCGCTCGCTCCAGGGTTTGCCGTCGAGGTCGGCGGAGGCGCGGTTGTACAGGGTGCGCCGGTTCATCGGCCAGGCCCAGCCCCAGTCGGGGGCGACCCAGGACTGCTCGCGGCCGGGCTTGCGGTTGGCCGCCTTGTTGACCCCTCCGGCGTAGACGCCGGTGTAGATCCAGCAGCCGCCGCTGGTCGATCCGTCGTCCTTCATCTGATTGAAGGTGTCGAGCAGCTTGCCGGCGTCGTCGCCGGTGACGTGGAAGCCGTTGATCTCCTGCAGCACCGCGTCCGCGTCGGGGTCGCCGTGCTCGTCGACGGGATAGTCCCAGGTGAGGTCGAGCAGCGGCCGGTCGCGGGGGTCCTGCGAGTCGGCCAGCCGTGCGCGCAGCTTCTGGCCGAGGCGGTAGAAGAACAGCAGCTCGCTCTGCGCGTCGCCCGGCGGCTCGACCGCCTTGTGGTGCCACTGCAGCATTCGTTGGGTCTGGGTGAAACTCCCTGCCTTCTCGACGTGACCAGCTGCAGGGAAGAAGAACACCTCGGTGCCGACGGTCTCCGGGGACATCTCGCCGGTCCCGACCTCAGGTCCGTCCTTCCAGAACGTCGCCGACTCGATCAGGTTGAGGTCACGGACCACCAGCCACTTCAGGTGCGACATACCGAGCCGTTGCATCCGGCCGTGGGCCGAGCCGACGGCCGGGTTCTGACCCAGCAGGAAGTAGCCGTCGATCTCGTCGCGCAGCATGGCCATGACCGTGGCGTAGGTGCCGTGGTCCCCGGACAGCTTGGGCAGGTAGTCGAAGCCGTAGTCGTTGTCCGCGGTGGCCGCGTCGCCCCACCAGGCCTTCAGCAGGCTGACGGTGTATGCGCGCGCGTTGATCCAGAAGCCCTTCTGGTCGGGGCTGCGGATCGAGTCGACGTAGTCGTCCAGGGTGTCGTGGGTGCCCACCATCGGCATAGGCAGGTAGCCCGGCAGCAGGTTATACAGGGTCGGGATGTCGGTCGAGCCCTGGATGCTGGCGTGCCCGCGCAGCGCCAGGATGCCGCCGCCGGGTCGGCCCATGTTGCCCAGCAGCAGCTGGATGATCGCCGAACCGCGGATGTACTGCACGCCGACGCTGTGGTGGGTCCAGCCGACGGAATAGACCCAGCACGTGGTGCGCTCGCGGCCGCTGTTGCTCGTCACCGCCTCGCAGACGTCGAGCAGCTGTTCCGGCGAGGTTCCGCAGACCTCCTGGACCAGCTCGGGGGTATACCGCGCGTAGTGCCGCTTGAGCACCTGGAAGACGGTGCGGGGGTGCTGCAGCGTCTCGTCACGGCGGACGTTGGCGTGCGAGATGGCTGCGCCGTGGCCACCGAGCTCGTGCCCGGCCGACCGGTCCGAGAGGTCCTGGTGGCTCTCGTCGCTGTGCTGGCCGCTGTCTCCGCGCTGACCTGCGGACGCGTGCTCCGGCATACCGTCGTAGGCCCACGACTTCTGGTCGTAGGTGCCGTTCTCCGGGTCGTACCCCGAGAAGACCCCGTCCAGGTCTCCGGAGTCGACGAAGTCTTCGCTGACGAGGGTCGCGGCGTTGGTATAGGCGACCACGTAATCGCGGAAATACTTGTCGTTGCTGAGGATGTAGTTGACGATCGCGCCGAGGAAGACGATGTCGCTGCCGGCCCGGATGGGGACGTGCGTGTCCGCGACGGCCGACGTCCGGGTGAACCGCGGGTCGATGTGAATGACCCGCGCGCCGCGCGCCTTGGCCTCCATCACCCACTGGAACCCCACCGGATGGCACTCGGCCATATTGGAGCCCTGGATGACGATGCAGTCAGCGACCTGCAGATCCTGCAGGAAGTTGGTGGCGCCACCGCGGCCGAACGAGGCTCCCAGACTGGGAACCGTGGCGCTGTGTCATATCCGCGCTTGGTTCTCGATCTGGATCGCGCCCATGGCGGTGAACAGCTTCTTGATGAGGTAGTTCTCCTCGTTGTCGAGCGTCGCACCGCCCAGGGATGCGATACCCATGGTCCGCCGCAGCGGACGGCCGTGCTCGTCGTGGTCCTGCCAGTGCTTCCGGCGGCTGGCCATGATGCGGTCCGCGACCATGTCCGTCGCCTGCTCGACGCCGATCGGCTCCCAATTGCGGCTGTACGGGCGGCGGTAGAGCATCTGGGTGGCGCGTCCCGGAGCGTTGATCAGCTGCTCGCTGGCCGAGCCCTTGGGGCAGAGCCGGCCGCGCGAGACGGGGGAGTCCGGGTCACCCTCGATCTGGACCACGTGGTCGTCCTTGACGAAGACCCGCTGGCCGCAGCCGACCGCGCAATACGGGCAGATGCTCTTGACGACGCGGTCGGCTGTCGAGGTGCGAGGGGCGAGTTCACGAGACCGCTTGGACTGCACCGCGGCCCCGCGCCCCAGCGAGTCCGCGCCAGTGACCTGCCGGACGACCGGCCACGACAAGAACGTCTTGCGAAGCTCCACCATGAACCTCCCTCGCGTTGTCCGCAGGATATACAGCACCTTCGCGGCCCGCCTGCGCAGGGCGGCGCGCGCAGCCCTCGGCTAGGTACATCTGCTCTGTACGGTCCGGGTATGTACCGTCGGTGCCGAGGGTGGCAGAGTCGACCACGTGGACATCGATGACGCACGGGAGTACGTGCGGGCCAACTCACACGCTGTGCTGAGCACGGTGCGGCGCGACGGCACACCGCAGATGTCTCCGGTCGCCGCGGCAGTGGACGACCAGGGGCGGGTGGTGGTCTCCAGCCGGGAGACCGCGTTCAAGACGAAGAACCTGCGCCGGGATCCGCGGGCGTGGCTCTGCGCGTTTCCCGACCGCTTCTACGGACGCTGGGTTCAGCTCGAGGGAAGTGTCGAGGTGCTGTCGCTACCGGAAGCTCTCGAGCCGCTCGTCGACTACTACCGCGCGGTGGCTGGCGAGCACGAGAACTGGGACGACTATCGGGCGGCGATGGTCGCGGAGCAGCGGTGCCTGCTCCGCATGACGGTGCTGCGGGCCGGCCCCGACCGGGCGGGCTGAACGCCGGCCAGACCTCCGCCTTCCACCTCGCACGCAGAGCCACACCGCCACACCTCAGGACACGTCGACCCAACCCAGTGTCCGCTCTACGGCCCGGCGCCAACCGACGTAGCCCGCGTCCCGCTGCTCAGCGGTCCAGCTGGGGCTCCAGCGGCGGTCCTCGACCCAATTCTCGCGCAGCTCATCCGGGCCGGCCCAGAAACCGACCGCCAGACCTGCGGCGTATGCCGCGCCGAGGGCCGTGGTCTCGGCCACCACCGGCCGGCTGACCTCCACGCCCAGCACGTCCGCCTGGATCTGCATGCACAAGGCGTTGGCTGTCACTCCGCCGTCGACCTTGAGTACCTCCAAGCGCACCCCCGAGTCCCTGGCCATCGCGTCGGCAACGTCGCGACTCTGGTAGCAGATCGCTTCCAAGGTGGCGCGGGCGATGTGTCCCGCCCCGTGGTAGCGCGAGAGGCCGACGATCGCGCCGCGGGCGTCCGAGCGCCAGTACGGGGCGAACAGGCCGGAGAACGCGGGTACGAAGTAGATCCCGCCGCTGTCCTCCACCGTCCGGGCGAGTGTCTCGCTCTGTGCCGCGTCCCGGATGACGCCGAGCTGGTCGCGCAGCCACTGGACGGCCGACCCGGTGACCGCGATCGAGCCCTCCAGCGCATAGACCGGCGGTTGCGTTCCGAACTGGTAGCAGAGCGTCGAGAGCAACCCGTTGGCGGAGCGGACCAACTCGTGGCCAGTGTTCATCAGCAGGAAGTTGCCGGTGCCGTAGGTGTTCTTCGCCTCGCCGGGGGACAGGCAGACCTGGCCCACCATCGCCGCATGCTGGTCGCCGAGGGCTGCGGCGATGGGCACCTCGCCGTCCAGCGGCCCACCGACGGACGAGACGCCATACAGGGTCGGGTCCGAGGAGGGCCGGATCTGCGGCAGCATCGCTCGAGGTATGCCGAAGAAGGACAGCAGCTCGTCGTCCCAGTCCAGGGTTTCCAGGTCCATCAGCATCGTTCGGCTGGCGTTCGTGACGTCCGTGAGGTGGACGCCGCCGGATGTGCCGCCGGTCAGTTGCCACAGCAGCCAGGTGTCGGTCGTGCCGAAGATGGCGTCCCCGCGTTCGGCGTCGCGCCGCAGTCCTGCGACGTCGTCCAGCAGCCATTGGAGTTTCCCCGCCGAGAAGTAGGTCGCGGGGGGGACGCCGGCGCGGTGTCGGATCACGTCCCCGCGCCCGTCCCGCTCCAGCGCGCTCGCGATCCGGTCGGTGCGGGTGTCCTGCCAGACGATCGCGTTGTGGTACGGCTGGCCGGTGCGCCGGTTCCAGACGACCGTGGTCTCGCGCTGGTTCGTTACGCCGAGTGCGGCGAGATCGCTTGCCTGCAGGTCGAGCGCGTTCATCGTGCTCTGCATCACGGTGCAGGTGCGCTCCCAGATCTCGACCGGGTCGTGTTCGACCCAGCCCGGACGCGGCAGGATCTGCTCGTGTTCGAGCTGGTGCCGGCCGACCTCGCGCCCACCGTGGTCGAAGACGATGAAGCGGGTGCTGGTGGTGCCGTGGTCGAGCGCTCCGACCAGATCGGCCATGGGCGTCCTTCCTGCGACGTATGCGTTGAGCACGTCGTCCGGCTCGGGTTGCGTCCGGCGCGGGTTGCGCCCGGCACTCACGGTATGACGCTCACCGCCGTCCCGCTCGATCTGTGCCAAGGCAAGACCGACCAGCGGGCCCGGGACCCGTTGCTCACCCGGTGGCGCCGGGTGTGGTCGCCGCGCTGCTGCTCGTTGTCGACCCGCTGGCGCTGCCTGCGCCCGTGGGCGTGGCCTTGTCGGCGCCCTTTCCTGCCCCCTGGTGCTGTGGTGCGGCCACCCGCACGGCCTTGACCGACCCGTTGGCCACGGCACCGACGACGACGACCGGATCGCCGACCGCGAAGTCGCTCCGCTTGGCCGGTGCCTTCGGCGAGCCGAACGTGGTGGTGGCCGCGATGGTGGCGGTCACGGTGCCGCTCTTGGCCGTGCGTACGGTCCAGGTGTCGCCGGACATCGCGGTGAGCGTGCCGCGAACGTGCGGACGGTGTTTCGCGGTGGCCGCTCCGGGGCCGGTGCCCCCTCCGGCACCGGCCCCGGGAGTTGTGGGCGCCGCTGACCCCGGCAGCGGTGTGACACCGGCCGTCGTCGACGTCCGCGCCGACGCCATGGTGATGCCGAACGCGACTGCGCCCACCGCGACCAGGCATGCAGCCAGGACCGTCACCAGGGCGGCGCGCGGCCAGCCCCGCAAACCCCCCGGCCTGCCGGCAACTGCGCTGGAACTGGGCGTCCCGGGACGATCGGGGTGGCCTGTCGGGGACGGCTGGACTGAGGGCCGGCTGTAGGGGTTCGGCGTCGTCGGCTCGGACATGTGGTGACTCCTGGTGGTTAGGGGCGGGAGGTGGTGAGGGGCGGGAGGTGGTGGGACGAGGCAAGAAGCGGGAGTAGGCGAGTCAGCTCATGAACAGGCCGAGCTCGGGCTTGGGCGAGCTGAGCACCCGCGCCGGGTCGGTGCCGAGGACGGTGCCGAGCACCTCGGCGTAGACGCTGCGGAAGTCGACGTTGGCCTTCAGGTCGCCGTTGTCGAGGTCGGTCAGGCTCGGCTGCTCGCCGTAGAAGCCCCCACGCACACCCGGCCCGGCGAGGAACACCGGTCCGGCGGTTCCGTGGTCGGTGCCTTGCGAGGCGTTGGCGATGACGCGGCGCCCGAATTCGGAATAGGCCAGAAGGGTCACTCCGGCTCCCCGGGGGGTTGCCTCCATCCGGGTCAGGAAGCCCGAAACGGCCGAATCGAATGCCTTCAGCTGGGCGCTCTGCCCTTGGCGCTCGTTCGCGTGAGTGTCGAAACCGCCGAGGCTGACGGTGTACACGCGGGTGGGCACGCCGGCGGTGATGCACTGGGCGACCAGATCGAGCTGCGCGGCAAGGCCGGCGTTGCTCCCACCGGTCCCGGCGGGTGACTCGTGGTCGTCGGCCTCCTCGGGCGACGAGAGGGCGGACGTGAACGTTGCGTCCGCCGTCCGTTCGGCCCGGTATGCCGCCCGAACCATGCCCGCCGCAGGGCAGTCGTGGTCGTCGGGAGTTCCGAGGCGCACCATCGAGGCGGCCAGGTCCGCCGGCATCCGGCTCTCTCGGCCCATCGGCAGTGCCGCAGCGGTGGCACGCGCGCCCACCGCCAGCGGGGGGAGCACGGAGCCGATGTTGAGGGCGCGCACCGGGTCGTCTCCGGTGGCGTCCAGCCAGCGGCCGATCCAGCCGGTGTTGACGGCACTCTCCGGCGACGCCGTCTGCCAGATGTCCATCGACCGGAAGTGGCTGTGGTCCGGCCGCGGGTACCCGGCTCCTCGCACGATGGCCAGCTGCCCCCGCTGCCACAGCGCCGCAAACCCCGTCATCGACGGGTTGAGGCCTAGCTGGTCGTCCAGGTGCAGCACCTCGGTCGGTGAATAGGCAAGGTCCGGCCGGGCAGAGTGGTACGCCGGATCGGCATACGGCACAACGGTACTCAGCCCGTCATTGCCGCCGTAGAGGGTGACGAGCACGAGCGTCCGGGCGCCGACCGGGGCGTGATTGCGCGCGGCGTGCAGCCGGAGATCGGCCATGCTGACTCCCGCGCCTGCCGCCAGTGCCGCAGCTCCGGCGCCGGCCGATGCGGACAAAAATCGGCGTCGCGTGAGCGTGTCCATACCGGTCATCTGGTTCTCCTCTGCATGGTCAGTGGGTGAGGTACTCGGGCGTGTTGAGCGCGAGCGTCACGAGCCGGGTCGGCGAAGTCGCTGCATCAGCAAGCACATTCGCCGTGCGATCGGTCAGGGTCGGTATGCCGAGCCGGTGCGCCACGGCCTCGACCCGGCTTCCTTGGCTCAGCGCCGCGATCGCCGACAGGTCCGCCGCGGCCGCCAGTGACCGTGCCGCCATCAGCCGCGTGTTCACCGAGGCGGTCGAGAGCCATGCCTGCCCGGACGGCCAGCCCGCAACGCTGGGCGGGTAGAACGGCACCTGCCCGAGCGACCGGAGTACCCGCAGGAGCGGCAGGAGCGCTTGGTCCGTGTCGACCGGGACGTCCAAGGCCCGTACGGCTCCCACGAGCCACTCGACCGGCGAGATGACCAGCGTCCCTGCGGCAGCGCCGAACTCGGGAGCTTCGAGGAGAGCGCCTAGCAGTGCACGGAGGTCGCGGCCGGGTCCGTATGCGCGGACCAGGCGTTCCAGCAGGGCGGGCGCGGGAGAGGCCGGCGAGGCCAGCCGGTGCCACAGCCGGGTCGCGACGAAGCGCGCCGAGGCCGGGCGGGCGAGCACCGCGTCGCAGAACGCAGCCGCGTCGAGGTCGCCGGTCACCCCGAGTACGGTCTTCGCGCCGTGGTCGTGCGTCGCGTCTCGGATGGCGGCGGTCCCGTCCGGGTCGACCTTCCACCCCGTCAGCGCGCGGGCACCCTCACGCACGTCGGTCTCGGTGTAGTTGCCGTGCCCCAGCGCGAAGAGCTCCATGAACTCGCGGGACAGGTTCTCGTTCGGCGCCTGCCGAGTGTTGCGCCGGCCATCCAGCCAGACGAGCATCGCCGGGTCGATGAGCATGGCGTAGGCGAGAGCGTGGAAGTCGCCGAGGCCCTTCTCGCGCAGGGTCCTGTTCTGCGCCAGGAGCAGGGCCGCCGAGCGGACCTTGGTTGCCGCAGTGGCGAAGTGGTCGTGCCAGCCCAGTGTCAGCTTCTCCTGGGCCGGGCGGTCGGTTGCGATCATCTCGCGGACCCACCAGGCGGTGAGCTCCTGCAACTGTGCCCGCAACTGCATCCGCCGCATGCCCTTCGCCTCGCGCGAGGCGTTGCGTGGTGGCCGGTCGACGGGCTGAAAAGCCGGCACCGGGGTCGTCGTCGTTTGACGGCCGGTACCGCCCAAACGGGAGAGCACCAGCTCGGCGACCTGGCCCGGCGACTTGCCGTCGACGGCATGCAGCTCGGTCGCGGTGGCGCCGAAACCGGTGCGCCGCACGATGCGCGCGGAGTGGGCCGACGTGGTCATGGCTCATTGCTACGGCGTCAAGGTGCGCCGCCGGTTCGGCCAGTGTTCGGGTTCGGTGAAGATCGCCGAGATCCCGAGCGAACAGCCCGGTCGCCGGCTCATCCGCTGCGTACAGTCGCCTGCATGCCGCCCTCCGCCCCCGCGCCAGCTCCCATGGGCGGAGGTGTGGGGGAAACGGCGAGCCGGGGGCTGGTGCTGGTCATCGAGGACGAGCCGGCCATCGCCGAGCTGATCCGGCTCAACCTCAGCCAGGCCGGCTACGGGGTGGAAGTCGAGCACACCGGCGACGACGGCCTGGCCGCCATCCGCAGGCTGCGGCCCGCCGTCGTCATCCTCGACGTGGGACTGCCCGGGATCGACGGCATCGAGGTGTGCCGCCAGCTCAGGATGTCCCAGGACTGGACGCCGGTCATCTTCGTCACTGCCCGCGACGACGAGGTGGACCGGGTCCTCGGGCTCGAACTCGGGGCCGACGACTACGTGACCAAACCGTTCTCACCGCGGGAGCTGGTCGCCAGGGTGGGCGGCCTGCTGCGCCGCACGAGCGGCACCACCAGTGGAGATGCGGTTCTCATCGCGGGCGCTGTGCGGCTCGACCCCGCTCGGCGCCGCACCTTCGTCGGCGACACCGAAATCGCCCTGACCGCAACCGAATTCGACCTCCTGGCACACCTGATGACCCATCCCGGGCGGGTGCTCAGCCGCGAGCAGCTGATGAACGAGGTGTGGGGCTACTCCTCGGCGGCCGGGCAGCGCACGGTCGACGTACATGTCGCGCAGATCCGGTCCAAGCTCGGGTCGGCCAGCTGCGTGCGCACCGTGCGGGGCGTCGGCTACGCCGTCGACAGCACCCCTCCGTGACCGGCGGCGGCCAGAAGCCACCCGAGCCACGCGGGGACCCGCAACGCCGGGACGGGCAACGGCGGGACGGGCAACGGCGGCGACGGAGCACCCTCGCCCAGCGGGTCGCTCTGCTGACCACGGCTGTCGCGATCCTGACTGCTCTCGTGGCCGGGCTGCTTGCGGTCGGGTTGATCCAGCGGGCCAACGAGGCCAGCGCGCGACGTACCCTCTCCCGGCTCGCGGACGTCGCCAAGGCGACGGCAGACCAGGGCGTGCGAGCGGACGCCGCGCAGAGCCGCGCCCGCCGCACGTTGAACGCGATCGGCATCGGCTCGGCCACCGTCACGCTCACCGGTACGGTCCGCTCGGATGCGCCGCTGGCCCGCCAGGCGCTCACCTCGAAGGACGTGGCAGGGCTGCTGGCCGGCCACGGGATCAGCGGGCAGCGCATCGCGCGCGGCCACCTCGTCTACGTCGAAGGGCGGCCGACGCGGGCCGGCGGGATCGTCCTGGTCCAGCGGAGGTCCGACGCCCTCGCACTGGGCCAGCAGGCCATCACCCGCCTCCTGCTCGCGCTGGCTGCCGGCGTGGCGCTGGCGATCGCGCTGGGGGTCGTCGTCGCCCGGCGGATCGCCCGCCCGCTGCGCGATACTGCCGTCGCCACCCACGCCCTCGCGACGGGTCAGCGGAACGTGACCGCGCCCGTGCGCGGCCCGGCGGAGGTCGCAGAGGTCGCCGCCGGCGTGAACGCGCTCTCGGTGGCGCTGGAGCAGTCCGAGGCCCGGCAGCGCGAATTCCTGCTGTCGGTCTCGCACGACCTGCGCACCCCGTTGACCGCCATCTGCGGGTACGCCGAGTCGCTGGCCGAGGGCGTCATCGCCCCGGACGGCGCCGCGGCCGCCGGGGCAGTGATCCTGACCGAGTCGCAGCGGCTCAACCGCATGGTCTCGGACCTGCTCGATCTCGCCCGCCTCGATGCTCGTGAGCTCGATGTCGAGGTGGTCCAGGTCGACCTGGTCGAACTCGCCCGAGCCACCGCCCCGGTATGGCAGATGCGCTGCTCGTCGGCGGGGACCGACTTCCGCCTGGAGCTTCCGGGTGCGGCCGTCTCGGTGCAGACCGACCCCGCCCGGGTGCGGCAGGTGCTGGACGGGCTGTTCGACAACGCGATCCGCGTCACGCCGGCCGGCGCACCCATCGTCCTGGCCGTGTCCGGCCGGAGCGACGTCGGCGTCATCGAGGTGCGCGACGGTGGCCCAGGGCTGACCGAGGCGGACATCGACGTCGCCTTCGAGCGGGCGGCCCTGTACCAGCGCTATCGCGGGGTGCGCCAGGTGGGCACCGGGCTCGGCCTGGCGATCGTGCACAGCCTCGTCACCCGCCTCGGGGGCCGGGTCGAGGCCGGTCATGCGCCCGAGGGCGGCGCGCGCTTCACCGTCCTGCTGCCTCGCGACCCGCCGCACGCCTCCCATCAGCAGACGGCAACGAGCCGCTGACCCAGGCGCACGGCATACTCGCTGGCAACAGGAGTCAGGTCGCAACGTGGGAGGTCCGGGCGTGCAGTGGTGGCAATGGTTGGTCGTCGTCCTTGTCGTGGTCGCCGTGCTGGGAGGGTTGTTCCTGGGCATCCAGGCACGGCGGCGCCGCGGAGGGGTCATCGTCCGCGGCGGCGGACCGGGCGGTCGGGGCGGCGACGGCGCCGGGCCTGCGGCATGAGCGTCCTGATGCGCGCCAGTGAGGTGATCGACCGGCCCGTGGTCACGTTCGCGGGCGAGGCCGTCGGCCAAGTCAAGGACATCGTGTATGCCGCGGGCGGCGGGCAGGTCGGCGGGTTCACCCTCAACGGGCGAGGAATCTTCGCCGGGCCGCTGAAGCAGTCACTGCCCTGGGCCGCCGTGGCGGGGCTCGGCTCCGCCGCCGTCATGATCGAGGACGAAGGCCGGCTCGCCGACAGGGACGCGGTCTTCGCCGCCTCGTCGGGTGCCCCGGACGGCGAGGCCGGTGGTGAAGTGGGAAATGTCCTGGGCTCGCAGGTGCTCACCGACGCCGGCGTGGACCTCGGCAAGGTCGCCGACGTGGTGCTTCAGGTCAGCTACGGCCCGGGACGGCAAGCCGACGTCGTCGGCTACGAGATCGAGTCGAGTGCGGCCTTGGCCGGCGCGGCCAAGCCGGGCAAGAAGGTGCTCATCCCGCTTCCGGACACGATCTCGGCGTCCGGCGAGCACCTCATCGTGCCGGCGAGCACGCGCGACTTCGTGGGCCATGACCTCGCCGGCTTCGGCGCGGCGGTCCTAGCGTTCCGGGCCCAGCTGCACGGGCAACGCTGATGCGCTGGTCGGATGCGAAGGGGCGCAAGGTCGTCAGCACTTCCGACGCGGCGACGGTCGGCAAGGTCTCGGACGTGGTGGTCGACGCGGCGTCCGGCCGGGTCGTGGCGGTCCTGCTGAAGAAGACCAGCGGTGACGGAGACACGCTGTTGTGGCCGGACATCGCCTCCTTCGGCGTCGACGCCGTCACGGTGGAAGGTGAGCAGGCGGTCTCCGTCGCGGGCGAACCGGTCACCACGCTGCGGCACAAGGACCGGGCCGTTCTCGGCAAGCGCGTGCTGACGACCGACGGCGACGAGCTGGGCAAGGTCAAGGACCTCGACTTCGACGCCGAGACCGGGCGGCTCAACGCTCTCGTGGTCGGCGGCGCCGAAGTATCGGCCACCCGGCTCCTCGATGCCGGCGCCTACGCGGTGGTCGTCCGCGGTTAGCGCACAGCTAGCGCGGCCAGCGCCGCATGCTCTGCGTATGCGATGCCCGTCCGCGCGGGCGGCTTGCGTTGACGTCCGGGCAGCAGGACCATCTTGCCGCCGGAGGGGCGTCGTTCGACTTCGGTGTAGGCCGGGCGTTGCCGGAACAGCCGCCGGGCGTGAGCTATTGGGCCGACGCGGTGCGGCCCCTGCCACCGTCATACGCCACCTGAGTGTTCTTCAGGCCCAGGAAACGCAGCACGTCTTCGGCGTCGGCGGTGAGCGCAGATCGGTCTTGTACTCCGAGCGGCCGGAAGGGTTCGAGAACGACCCGCCCGTTCCTGATCGTCCACGTGGCGACCGCCCGGCCATCGACCAGGGCGAACGGGCGAAAGATCCCGTTGACGGTGACGATACCGGTGTGTGGGCCGAGCACCGGCTCCCGAGAGACCCAGCCGTGGAGCAGCGGGTCGAACGAGCCCAGCAGGAGCGGCCGGGGGACGGCGTCTCCGCGCTGCGCGTCCACGTGCCGTACCTGCCCGTCAGGCAGCGGTTCGAGCTGGTCGCGAGCGGCCGCCATACCCGCTCGGATCTCGCGCAAAGGCAGGCCCGCCCACTTGGCCAGGTCGCGCTCGCTGGCGGGGGAGTGGCCGAGCAGGTATCGGCTGCACAGCAGAGCGAGGGCCTCCTCGCGGCCTGGGTGGTACGCCGGCCGCGTGAGCCAGTCCCGGACGCACACGAACGCCTGTTCGCCGTGGACCATCGGACCGCGGACAGTGGTGCCGCGTAGGGCACTCAGCATCAGGATGTGCACGAGCGCTTGGCCCTGGACCGGGACGCCGGCGGCGACCAAGCGCTGCCGAAGTTGGGCCCGGGTCAGCGGTCCGGACTCCGCCAGCGCCTGCTCCACCGCCTCCACGCCTCGCTCGGCTGCGGCGGGCGAGACGCCTTCCTGCTCGAGTCGGCGCGTGTTCGTGGTGAATAGGGGCGGCGTGGTCAGCGCCTGCAGCCACCAGTAGTCCTCGGCGCGGACCAGGTGCAACGTCCCGCGGTTGAGCCACGTCAGCACCAGGGACCGCTGTTTCGTCAACGCCCGGTCGATGTCTGCGGCGAGCAGGCCATCGGAGCGGGCTCGCACCGCCAGCCGGGCTCCGCGCGGGTCCTGTGCCTGCACCGCCAGGATTCGCTCGACCACGTCCTCGACTCCGGCCGCCGGAGGTCCGGCCAGCAACTGAGCGCCGAACCGGGCGCGATTCACGGACCCTCCTGCCGGCTCAGACGTGCGCAACACGCCACCACCCACGCGCCGCCCGTGTGCTAGTGCGCAGGCGCCATGCTGACCTGCTGGTCAGCCGGTTCGGTCGGCGCGCCGACTCAGAAGTTTCCTCCGCCGAAGTCCCCTCCGCCGCCGTAGTCGCCCCCACCGCCGAAGTCCGAGCCGCCGCCGTAGTCGCCCCCACCGCCGAAGTCCGAGCCGCCGCCGTAGTCGCCCCCACCACCGAAGTCCGAGCCGCCGCCGTAGTCGCCCCCACCACCGAAGTCCGAGCCGCCGCCGTAGTCGCCGCCGCCGTCGTTTCCGCCACCGACGTCGCCGACGGTCTGTGCGGAGCCATCGCCACCGCCGTCCGGGCTAGTGTCGTTACCGCCGTCGTTGTTGTCGTTACTTCCGTCGTTGCCGTCGTTGCCGTCGTTATTGTCGTTCGCCTGCTGGTCACCGCCGTCGTGATCGTTGAACATCTCCTCCGCAATGGCCGTGCCGATGAAGGCGCCGGCCATCGTGGACAGCAGGGAGCCCGCCATCAGGCCGCCCATGCCGATGCCCCCACCCATACCCATGCCGCCCATCCCCATGCCGCCGCCGAACATCGAGGTGAGCACACCAGGACGGCGCATCTCGGCCCGGGTCGCCGAGCGGGCCAAGGACGCCGGCGAGTCGTCCTGAGGCCGTTCGCCCTCGGGAAGCTCGGTGGTCAGCTTCTGCAGCACCTGTCGGCGCTGATCAGGCGTCAGCTTGGCGAAGGCCTCGGTGTGGGCCTTCTCGATCTGGTCCGGAGGCGCGGTCTTCAAGAGGTACTCGTAGCGCTCGATGGCCGCCCGGTCGGCATCCTCCCGGCTCTGCGCACCCGCAGCCGCTGTCGGCGGCCGCTGGGGCTGCGGCGCAGGCGGCTGCTGTTCCGGTGCGGGCTGGGCCCACGGCGGCGGTTGCTGCACTCGCGGCTGCTGGCCGTTCAAGCGCCCTAGAAGTCGGTCCAGGATTCCCATCGCGAGCGTCCTTTCGTCGTGGCCGGTCGTGTCTGTTAGGGATCGACCTTACGGGGGGGTCGGAGGATCAGGAGTCGAACCGAGGGGAGCGCCGGGTGCGTTTGGTTTCCCCGCGCAGCCTCTTGCCGTCGAGCCTCCGTCGTTGCGAGCTCCTGCTTGGGCGCGTCGCCCGGCGGGTCTGCGGGCCGGGCGCGGTCGCTGCGAGCAACACCGCTTCCAGCCGGACCAGCGCGGCCTGGCGGTTACGCCACTGGCTGCGATGCTCGGAGGCGGTCACCGTGAGGACCCCGGAGACCAGCCGACCCTGCAGCCGCGAAAGGGCGCGCTCGAGCAGCGGGGCCGGGAAGCTCGACGTCGAGGCCAGGTCGAAGGAAAGCTGCACCCGCGAGTCGGCGGTGTTGACCGACTGCCCGCCGGGGCCGCTGGAGCGGGAGAACCGCCAGCCCAGCTCGGACTCCGGGACGCGATAGCTCCCCACCTCCAGATCGGCCACACCGCCGATGGTGCCAGCCTCGCGCCTACCGCGTCAGTGGCCCGCGCGCTCCAGCACCGCGGAGGCCACCTCGGCCGGGCGGGTCTCGGGCAACCAGTGTCCGGCGTCCAGCTCGACGAACCGGTATGGGCCGCGGACATGGTCGCGCGTCCGCTCGGCCGCGGTCCGGCCCAACGCGAAGTCGTGCCAGCCCCAGACGTACGTCGTGGGGACGGTGACGTCGCTGACCGGCGTACGCGCCGAGAACGGAATGCCGCGGTACCAGTTGAGCGCTCCCGTCAGTGCTCCCGGCCGGCTCATCGCCTCGACATATCGGTCGGCCTGGTCCGCGGGGAGTCCGCTGTCGACCAGCGTGCGCCGCAGCGTCCGCCCGGCGACCAGCTCGGGTAGTACAGGGAGCTGGAAGAAGGCCATGTACCACGAAGAGAGGGCTTGCGTGCTCGTCACCAACGCCGTCGCCATCGCGCCGGGATGCGGCGTGGACAACACGGTGAGCGAGGCGACCCGGTCGGGGTGCCATGCTCCGACCGCCCAGGCCGGCCCACCACCCCAGTCATGGCCGACGACATGCGCGCGAGGCACACCGGCGGCGTCGAGCAGGGCAAGCAGGTCGCCCGTGATCGCAGACATGGAGTAGTCGCGCCGCCCTCGCGGCCGGGCGCTGTCGGCATACCCGCGCAGCGTCGGAACGAGCGTCCGCAGCCCGCGCTCGTGCAGGTAGGGCACCACGGCGTCGTACGTCGAGCCGTCCTGCGGGAAGCCGTGCAGGAGGACGACGACCTCCCCGTCTCGCGGTCCGTGGTCGCTAACGGGGAACCGCAGACCGGCGTGGGTCAGCTCGTCCATCCGTGCACTGTAGAGCCGTGATCCGCCCGGCTGTGAACGGCTCGGCCGATGCCATTCCGGTTTCGAGTTGCTCCCGCCGTTGTGACCCAAAACACTGACAGCGGCCGCCGTCCATCACTGGGGCTGCACCCGGCCAGGACGCCCATGGAAAGGGAGCTCATGAGTTCACCCACCACGCACCCCTCAAACACCAGGTCCGCAGGCGCCCGGCGCACGGTACGCCGGGCGCTCGCCGGCACCGCCGCGGTCGCCGCTGCGGCCGGGCTGATGGCAGCGGCCGGAGGCCCCGCGTCCGCCTCGGGCGGGTCCGGCTCGCCGAAGTCGCACGAGGGCGCCGGCAGGGACGTCATCGCCAACCTGTTCGAGTGGAACTGGACCTCCGTGGCCAAGGAGTGCACCACCGTCCTCGGGCCCAAGGGCTACGGCGGTGTCCAGGTGGCGCCGCCCCAGGACTCTCTGTCCAAGTCGACCGGCACGACTGACAATCCCGCGATCCACCCCTGGTGGGAGGTCTACCAGCCGGTGGACTATGGCCTGACCAGCCGGATGGGCAACGAGGCACAGTTCCGGGCCATGGTCGCGAGCTGCCGGAAAGCGGGCGTCAAGGTCTACGTCGATGCCGTCATCAACCACATGAGCGGGCAGGGCCACACGTCCTACGGCGGGGTGACCTACCGCAAGTACCACTACGACGGCCTCTACGGCTTCGCTGACTTCCACCACGCCCCGAAGGACTGCCCGACCGCCAGCGGGACGATCGAGGACTTCAACAACTACCTGCAGGTCACCGAGTGCGAGCTGGTCGGCCTGTCCGATCTGCGCACCGAGACCGGTCGCGTTCAGGACACCCTCGCGGCGTACCTCAACAAGCTGCTCCGGTATGGCGTGTCCGGCTTCCGCGTCGATGCCGCCAAGCACGTCGGCCACGCGGACCTGGCGGCGATCGAGGCCAAGCTGAACCGCACGGTGGACGGCACCCGCCCCTACATCGCTCTCGAGGTGCCGCCCGGCGGCCCGGGCAAGCTGGCGCCGTACTCCTTCGCGCCCCAGGGCGATCTGCTCGGCTTCGATGCCGCGCAACAGCTCCACGACGCGTTCAAGAGTTACACCGCCGACGCGACCGGCAGCATTGCTGACCTGCAGATCTTCGGGCAGAACTCCGGGTTACTCCCGAGCGGCACGTCGCTGGCGTTCGTCGAGAACCACGACACGGAGCGCAACGGCTCGACGCTGAGCTACAAGGACGGCGCGACGAACATCATCGCCACGCAGTTCCTGCTTGCTCGCGGGTACGCCACGCCGCAGGTCTACGCGAGCTTCGCCTTCGCGGCCAACGACGACTCTCCGCCGGCCGACGCAAAGGGATATGTCACCGACACGGACTGCTCCGACGGCTGGGTCTGCAACGACCGCAATCCCGGGATTGCCAACCTGGTCGGCTGGCACAACCACGTGGCTGGCACGCCGGTGGTCAACTGGTCCACCGACGGAGTCAATCTGATCGGCTTCAGCCGCGGCTCTCGGGGCTGGATCGGCATCAACAACGCCACCACCGCCAAGACCCGGACCTTCACGACCGGACTGCCCGCGGGGACGTACTGCGACATCATCCACGGCGACTTCGCCTCGGGTGCCTGCTCCGGTCCGACGGTCACCGTCGATGCCGGCGGCTCGGCGCACGTGACCGTGCCGGCCAAGGACGCCGTGGCGTTCGACGTAACGGACCGCGTGCACTGACCCGTCACCTCGTAGTCGCGAGCACGCACCTCCCGGACCATGGCGTCCGGGAGGTGCGATGGGCGAGGGATACGTGCCCCGAGCCATGCCGCACGCCCGGCAGACTGCGCCGACCCCACCTAGAGGGCAAAGCTTTAACAGCCTCTTGCTAATTCGATTGCGCTGCAGGATGGTGGATCCGCTCGACCTACGGCAGGAGCCAACGATGCCTCAGCGCCCGTTCCTCACCGCAGCAGCGACCACCGCCGTGGTTGCCTGTGGTGCACTCACCATCCCCACAGCCGTTGCAGGGCCTGTCGGTGCGGCCGTGCGGCCAGCGGTCAGCGCCTCAGTGGGCGCTGCGGGCGCCACCTCGCCAGAGCAGTCGGCGACGACCAGACTCGCCGACCGTAGGTCCATCGTCGTCGGCGACCGGTGGTACGAGGTGGGGGCCGAGGACGGGACCTATCCCGCGGCCGGCTTCCACACCCGCGGCGAGATGGGCGGCATGTGGACGCCCCCGATCAAGCTGCTCGATGGCATCTGGTTCAAGCGCGACGGGCACTGGCTTACCGCCAAGCGCTACTCGACCGGCTGGGGCTACAGCCGCATGGATTTGGGCTCGCGGGACGGGGTGGCGATCAGCCGCACGGACTTCGCACCCGACGGGATGCGCGCCGGTCTGATCGGGCTGACGTTCACGGCGGCCAACCCGGCCACCGTCGACCTCACCGTCGACGCACACTCCGAGCTGATGAAGTCCTACCCCTGGGGCGAGACCACGCCCAGCCAGCTCACCTACAACCTGCCCGACACCGGAGGGTATGCCGCGCGCAACCTGGTATTCCGCGAGCGCGGCACCCCGCCGGTCCCCCATGCCGAGAAGCACGACTACGCGGCACTGGTGGGGTCGAGGCTCCGCCCGGTCGCCCACCGGCTCGGTGCGGCGTTCCGCGGCCCGCAGGACCCGGCGGTCATCTGCCCACCGTCCGGGCCGACCGCCCCCGAGCAGACGGTGAACTGCGACGACACGGCATACGGCAAGGGCACCGGCGGGCAGTTACGGTACGCCGTCAAGGTCCCCGCCGGCGGCACCACCGTGTGGTTCTCCGTGGCTGGATCCGACCGTGGCCTGGCCGACGCGAAGGCGCAGCAGGATGCCGCGCTGAAGCATCCGGCCGCCCTGCTCGCGGCCAAGGTGGCTCACCGCAAGGCGCTGGCGGCTCGCACGAAGGTCAGCCTGCCGGGAGACCCGCTGCTGCAGTCCAGCGTCGCCTGGAGCAAGCAGAACCTCGCCGATTCGGTGCAGGAGGCCCGCGACCTCAACGTCCGCGTGACCAGCGCCGGGACGGTCTATCCCGCCGCCAAAGGCACCGTGGCCAAGGCGCGCTGGATCGGTGCCGGATGGCCCGACTACCCCTGGATCTTCGCGACCGACGGTGAATACACCGCGTTCAGTGCCGTAGCGGCGGGCCAGTTCACTGCCATCGAGGACCACCTGCGCACCCTGCGGAAGCTGAGCCTGGTGGCCAACGGCGACACGGGCAAGGTCGTGCACGAGGTCACACCGGACGGCGCCGTCTACTTCGGAGCCAACAAGGACCCTGGCAACACCGATGAGACGGCCAAGTTCCCGAGCGCTGTCGCGCTGGTGTGGCGCTGGACCGGCGACAACGCCTTCCGCGACGCGATGTATCCGTTCACGGTCAAGAACCTGCGCTACATCTACCGGACCCTCGACGCCGACGGTGACGGCTGGCCCGAAGGGCTCGGCAATGTCGAGCGCAACGGCATGGGCCAGGAGAAGCTTGACAACACCGTCTACACCATCCGCGGCCTGCGCGACCTCGCCGACATGGCGGCCAGCAAGCACGATGCGACGACCGAGCACTGGGCGAGCACGCGCGCCGCGAACCTCGAGAAGCGGTTCGAGGCGGCGTGGTGGTTCGGGCCCAAGGCGACGCAGTACGCCGACTCCCTGTCCGACCCCGGCAACGTCAAGGTGTTCCAGCGGCACTGGATCGGGCTGACCCCCGTGGAGGCTGAGCTGGTGCACCCCGGCCGGCCGGCCGGTCCCTTGGCCTCGGTGACGCACGGGCGCGAGGCTGTCGCGCAGCGCGAGGGCCCTTGCTACTCCAGCGAGTTCGGCCTTTTCCACACCGGCACGGGCGCTACATCGGACCCCGCCGGCAATCCCGGCGCCAGCTGCGACGACGCCGTCTCCTCCGTCGTGAGCGAGCGCACCATCTTCACGCTCAACACCTCGATCATGGCGGTCGCGGAGGCGGCCGAGGGCCGCCTAGGCCCAGACCAGCTGCAGCGCTACACCACGGCCAACGCCCGGGTGCAGCTCGACCCTTCGGTCGTCGAGACGCCCGGGATGATGCCGGAGATCTCGCCCTCGCCGGACTTCGGTGCCAACATCGACCGGCTCTACACGCAGCGGTCGATGGCCCTGCAGGCCTGGGGAACCTACGGGATCCTGTGGCCGGTCGTGCACTTCGAGCTCGGCGTCGCCCCGGACCTCGGCCGGGGTTCGGTCCGGGTCGTGCCGCAGGTGCCGCCCGGCCAGCGTGAAGTGGCGGGCTCGGACATCCGGGTCGGCCGCGGATCGCTCGACGTCACCGCCACTCGCTCGGCGACCCGGCTCGAGACCCTGGTGCGTCGGCACGGCTCGGTCAACCTGTTGGTCGGGGCGGTCCTGCCCGCTGGCAAGGGAGTCGTCCGGGCGCGGCTCAACGGCCACCTCGTGCGGTTTACCGTCGTGCCGACCAGCCGCGGCCGGGAGGTCCTCGTCCCGGTAGGCAGCGGAACGGCAATGGCGAAGCTGGTGGTGGATCTGCAGGGCTGAGGCGCCCAGCTCCCCTTCGGCTCGAGGTCGTTGCGTCAGGTCCCGGCGGCTGCCGCCGGTAAGGGGCGGCAGGCGGCGGCCGCGGTCATCGCGACGACGAACACCGCGTAACTCAGCGACCCGACAGATGCCGGGACGTGGTAGCCGTCGATGACCGAGCCGTCGCTGCCCCTGTGCCCGCACGGCGCGCGTCGCTGCGCGTAGCTGTATGGCAGAAGGTGGCACGGCTCGCTCGGCGCCGTCGTGAAGGGCAGGGTTCTGACACGGCTCGGGTGGACGGGTCAAGGAGGCGGGCCTTCCGGCGGTGGAGGTGTCGGCGACTGCGGCGAAAGCCGCCGGAGGACGCCGAGCGCTGCGACCAGGTGCCGCTTCGCCTCGGTGCGGCTGGGGCTGCGACCGTACGCTACGCATGGGTTCTCCGACCGGCGCCAGGGCATCCGGTGGCCGGCGGTGGGACCCGATTGGCTGCGCGGCTGAGACCACTCGGCAGGTGGGCGTTGATCGATCTCGACGAGAGGCCGTAGATGAGCACGGTGCCGGAGCAGGACCAGCACGTGACCGTCCCGGAGGGGCGGTCGCCAGCACCTAAGGGGCAGAGCGCCGTGAAACGGTGGCTCCTGGCCCACCAGGTGCGCCCCGTCGAGGGGCCGCTGGCGAAGGAGTCGCCAGAGGACCAGCACGCGTGGTGGAAGGTGATGTGCCTCACCGGCGTCGACTACTTCTCCAGCCTGAGCTACCTCCCCGGCATCGCCGCCGTGGCTGCCGGTGCCCTCTCACCCGTCGCGACGTTGCTGATCGTGCTGCTCACGCTGTTCGGGATGCTGCCCATGTACCGGCGGGTCGCGGCCGAGAGTCCTCGGGGCCAGGGCTCGGTGGCGATGCTGGAGCACCTCTTGCCCTTCTGGCGGGGCAAGGCGGTCGTCCTCTGCCTGCTCGGCTTCGTCGCCACCTCGTGGATCATCACCATCACCCTGTCGGCCGCCGACGCCACCGCGCACTTCGTCCAGAATCCCTACGCGCCGGATGGCCTGCGCCATCAGCAGGTCCTGCTGACCATCGCCCTGCTCGCGGTGCTGGGCGCGGTGTTCCTCGCCGGCTTCAGCGAGGCGGTCACCATCGCCATACCTCTCGTTGCGGCGTTCCTGCTGCTCAACGCCGTGGTCGTGGTCGTGGGTTTGGTGCACGTGGTTGGCCACCCTGCCGTGCTGACCGACTGGACGCAGGCGCTGACGGCGCACGGGGGACTGGGCTCGACCCTGCGTACGGCGGTGCTGGCCTTCCCGTTGCTCGTGCTCGGTCTGTCCGGATTCGAGACCGGCGTGAGCATGATGCCCCTCATCGAGGCGGACGGAGACTCCGACGAGAACCGGCTGCAGAACCGGGTGGCCAACACCCGCAAGCTCCTGACGGTGGCCGCGCTCATCATGAGCGTCTATCTGCTCACCACGACATTCGTCACGACGGTGCTGATCCCGGCCAAGGAGTTCGCCGACGGCGGCAAGGCCAACGGCCGCGCACTGGCCTACGTGGCGCACACCTACTTGGGGGGCGCATTCGGGACGGTCTACGACATCAGCTCCATCCTCATCCTGTGGTTCGCCGGCGCGTCGGCCATGGCAGGGCTGATCAACATCGTGCCGCGCTACCTTCCCGGCTACGGGATGACGCCGGAGTGGGGCCGCGCGGTGCGTCCCGTCGTGCTGGTCTACACCGCCATCACGATCCTGATCACCGTCATCTTCAAGGCCAATGTCGACGCCCAGGCCGGCGCGTATGCCACGGGCATTCTGGCGATGATGGTGTCCGCCGCCCTGGCGGTGACCGTTGCCGCACACCGCAGCGGCAAGCGTGGCGCCACGGTCGGCTTCGCCGTCGTGACGGCGATCTTCGTCTACGCGCTGATCGAGAACGTCCGCGACAAGCCCGACGGGATAACCATCTCGGCCGCCTTCATCCTGGGCATCATCGTGATCTCGATCGTGTCCCGCATCTCGCGCACCACCGAGCTCCGCGCCGAGGAGATCGACTTCGACCAGACCGCGCAGGACTTCATCGAACAGGCGGCGCTACGCGGCCAACTGCACCTGATTGCCAACAAGCGCCAGGCCGGCGACGCCGCGGAATACCGCGACAAGGAGCGGGAACAACGGACCGTCAACCCGATACCCGACGAGGCGCTCGTGCTCTTCCTCGAGGTAACCGTGGTCGACCCCTCCGATTTCGCTGCCGAGCTGCATGTCCGCGGTGCCGACATCGGCGGTTACCGGGTACTGCGGGTGGACAGCCCCGTGGTACCCAACACGGTGGCTGCGATCCTGCTCCACCTGCGGGATCGGACCGGGCTGCGCCCGCAGTGTTACTTCGCGTGGTCCGAGGGCAACCCGCTGGCGCACATCGTCCGCTACCTGCTGCTCGGTCAGGGGGACACCGCTCCGGTGACCCGTGAGGTGATCCGGCAGGCGGAGCCGGACCTCCAGCGCCGGCCCGGCATCCACGTCGGCGGCTGAGCGTCCTAGGACGCGCCGGCCAGGAATGAACTCATCATGGTGATCTCGGCGCTCTGGCCGGTGACGATCGAACCGGCGAGCTTCTTCGCGGCAGCGTTGCTGCCACCGGTCTGCTCGGTCTGCGCCATCGTGATCGCGCCCTTGTGATGCGCGATCATCATCGTCAAGAACTGCCGGTCGAAGGCGCTGCCGCGCAGGTCCTTGAGCTTGGCCATATCGGCACTGCTCATCATGCCCTCGCCCATGTGATCCATCTGGCCGCTCGAGCCGGAGGCCATCGCCGGCATACCCCAGTCCTTGAGCCAGCCGTTCATCATGGTGATCTCCGGCTGCTGTTCGCCCGCGATCTTCCCAGCGAGATCCTTGACCCGGGTGCTCTTCGCTCGAGTGGCGGCGAGCCCCGCCATTTCCACGGCCTGCTGATGATGCGGGATCATCGACATGGTGAACGTCGCGTCGGCGGCGTTGTGCGATGTCCCGGCCGAGGACCCTGTCCCGGTCGGCGAACTCGACGTCGTGCTGCCCATCCCGCTCATACCGCTGTGCGAGCTGCTGGCGGGCGTGTCCGAGCTGGAGCCGCAGGCGGACACCGCCAGCGCTGAGGCGAGGGCTGCGGGTAGAGCCAGGCTGCGGATGATGCGATTGGTGCGAACGGTGCGGTTCATCGGGTGGTCCCTTTCCATCGTCGGCGAGTGGTGCCTGAGAGGTATGCGACAGCTAGCCCAAAGTGCGTTTCAGGAGCGGACCAGGCGCGCGATCGCTGCGGAGGCTTCCTTGACTTTGTCGTGAGCCTCGTCGCCGCCGGCCTGGATGGCGTTCGTGACGCAGTGCGCAAGATGCTCCTCCAGCAGCGCCAAGGCAACCGACTCCAATGCCCTGGTCGCCGCCGAGACCTGGGTGAGGACGTCGATGCAATACGTGTCCTGCTCGACCATGCGCTGGAGCCCGCGGATCTGCCCCTCGACTCGGCGCAGGCGCAACAAGTGCGCGTGCTTGTTGTCGCTGTACCCGGGGGTTCCGGTGTCCATCGGCCGTCCTCTCTGTACTGGCGTGGCGGTGCCTAGTCGGTCCACAGTACCCCCTGGGGGTATCCTCTTCCGCGAGACGGCGGGTGGAACTCCGCGGGAATGCGGTGAGACGCCATCGATGCTCAGCGGCCGGCGCCGTCGAGATTGCAAACGTTCATCTGATCATCGGCTCGTCTTCCCTCCACGTGGCCGGCACTGAGTAGCCTGCCGAGCATGAGACGTACGCCGCGGCGACCGATCCGTTCCATCCTGCTCACGAGCCTGCTGGTCAGCGTCTCGTACACGTCTACCGCGGTCGCCGATGGAGCGCGGCCGTTACCGGCCACGGCGGGGTCGTTGCCGGCCACGGCGGGGTCGTTACTCGGTACGGCGAAGCCGTTGCCGTTGGGGCCGAAGGGGCTCACGGAGACGCGGACGAGCCGCGTCCTGCAGCCCGGCGTCACGCTGACCACGATCGTGCGGGGTGCGGTCGACCCGGCTGACTTCTGGACCGTGGAGGTCAACATCCCGGCCGGCAGTACGTCTCCGGATCCCGACGCTCCCGCGACTGCGCTGTCCGATCGGACCAGCGCCGAGAGGCTGGCAGCGGGGCTGCGCGCCGCTGGGTTCACTCCGCGGGTCGAGCAGGTGACCGCTCCGGCGACGGCGGACTATGACCCCCGCAGCCTCGGCTGGCGGGTCCGGGCCGGTCGGGCCAGCAGTCAGGCCGAATGCGACCTGCTGCTGGCACGGATCGTCGCGGCAGGCTTCGCCGGCGCCAGCCGGTTCACCGGCTGGGACGGGTCAACGGCCGATCACGGGCCATGGCGGTTGCAGGTATTGACCATCGACCCGCGCCGGTTCTCGGGTCACCTGATGGCCTCGTACGGGCCGAACATCGAGGACCGGGAGACGGCGAGCGCGCTCAGCCAGGCCGCGGACGCCACAGCGGCAACCAACGGCGGCTACTTCGTCCTCGACCCGGCAGCCGGCGCGCCCGGTGACCCGGCGGGGGTAGGCGTGTATGGCGGTCGGTTGCTCAGCGAGACCATCAACTCCCGGCCAGCGCTGGTGCTGCGCGACGATGCCCGGCGTACGCAGGTCGACCGACTGCACTGGATCGGTACCGTGCAGACCCGTGGGCGTCAGCTGCGGCTCGACGGGATCGACCGGGTGCCCGGCCTGATCCGCAATTGCGGGGGGCTCGACGACTCGCCGACCAACAAGCCGCTGCATGACTTCACCTGCACCGACGACGGAGAACTAGTCGCCTTCACGCACCAGTTCGGGCCCGACACGCCGCCCGGCCCCGGACTAGAAGCGGTTCTCGACCGTCGCTCACGGGTCGTCTCGCTGCGTACGCCGCGCGGCGGGCCGCTGCTGCCGGGATACCGGGCCATCCAGGCCACCGGCGAGAAGGTTGCCCGGCTGCGACGGGCGGTGAGACTCGGCGTCCGGCTGACTGTGACCACCCAGCTGCGCGACAGCCGCGACGAGATGGTTCGGCTCACGCCCGCGACGTCGATCGTGAACGGCGGACCAGAACTCGTCCGGGATGGGCGCGTGCACGTCACCCCTCGGCGCGATGGATTCGTACGCCCCGCCGACCCGAGCACGTACTACGGGTTCAGCGCGAAACGAAACCCGCGAACGTTCGCAGGAGTGGACGGGCGGGGACGGACGATCCTGGCTACGGCAGACGGTCGCAGCACCGGGAGTCTCGGTCTCAGCATCAGCGAGACCGGCGATGTCGCACGGGCTCTGGGGATGGTCGATGGCCTCAACCTCGACGGCGGCGGCTCGACGACGATGGTGGTCGGGGGCACAGTCACCAATCAGCCCTCGGACACCACCGGCGAGCGTCCGGTGGGCGACGCGCTGCTCGTGCTGCCTCGGTAGGTAACTAAGGGCGTCTTCACGGGGCTCGACTGGAAACTTGTGTCCGGAGGGGGACTTGTCCACATGGGACACACGTCTTCGATATCTGGTTGCCTCGAATGTAGGCCAATGACCCGGTCCCCGCAGTCCTGGCCGCGTAGCTCTGCGCTTGCAGCTGTCGCGTCGAGCTTCTTGAGGTGGGCGGGTAGGACCTGCGCTATCGCCGCGGTCGCTACCGCGATGTGTCGCCGTGGTGTTCGAGCCGGGTCCAAGTTGTCGGGGCCAGCGACATCCTAAGAGGCTGCCTCCAGCTCTCATCAATAGCGCTGACCTGGGTCCTTCCCCGGAGGCGGCGGTTCTACCTATCTGGGTCGGACCCAACCGGCTACTCGAGATGACGGGTGTCGACGGGACCGCTCAAGCCGTGAGCGGGCAAGTCCTTTCGCCCACTTAGACGCGGCCTTGGGCGAGCTGATTCGTCTGCCGAGCCGCCGCCCGTCGCCTCTCCACACGCATGTCCCGGGCCGAGCGAACGGCCGGTCTCCCCGGTATCCTCGACGCCCTCGCTGCCCGACGTCCGTGTAGCTTCTTTCCCGCTGAGTTTCGTCGCTGCGGTTCGCGCCGCAGCCCCGACCACATCCGGATTGCAGCAATGGGGACGGGACGTCCGACCATGTCGCGAGCTGGGCGCACGAGGGGGCATTGCGGCGGCCGCTGAGGTTGCCTACGCCGCAGAGGCAGGCCGCGGCCCAAGGTTCACCCGGCGAGGTGGCCCCACCTCTGGGAAAGCTCGCGCCAGGGAGCAGTCTCCACAACCCGGCCCCCGTCGAGGACGACGACTCGGTCGGCCTGCGCCAGCGCGGCCGCCTTGCTCGTGGCACCGATGACGGTCGCCCCGCCGGAGCGCAGTGCAGTCCAGAGCTCGATCTCCGTGGCCGCGTCGAGCGCCGAAGACACGTCGTCGGCCAGGAGCAGGTCAGCCTCGCAGGCGAGCGCTCGGGCAAGGGCCAGCCGCTGCACTTGCCCACCGGAGAGCCGGACCCCACGGTGCCCGACAACCGCGTCTGGCCCGCCGGCCTCGGCCACGTCCCGCTCCATCCGTGCGGTCCCGAGTGCTGGCACGACCTGCCGGTCGACGTGATCGAGGACGATGTTGCCGGTGAAGGTCCCTGACAGCACCCGCGGCACCTGGGCGATGTGGGACACCCGGCCCGGACGCAGTTCGACCTCCGGCTCGGCCAGGGCGCGGCCGTTCCAGACCACCTGACCGGTGTGGGCGGTCAACCCGGCCAGCGACGAGAGCAGGCTGGACTTGCCCGAGCCAACCTGGCCCAGCAGGAGCACCAGCTCGCCCGCCTCGACGGTGAGGTCGACGTCCTGCACGCCGATGGTGCCGTCGTCGTGAACCGCGGTCATACCCCGCAGGCTGAGGGTCTGCAAGGGCTCGCGGGGCCCCTGCTGCGGCTCGTCGGCGGTGCCGTGCACCAGGTCCATGCCCGGCGGCAGGTTCATCAGGTCGCCACCACCGGCGAGCTTGCTCGTGGCGTTCATCCACGTCCGCACGCCGGGTGCCTCGGTCACGACCGAGCCGGCGACCCGGCCGAACCAGTCGAAGCCGCTGACGGCGTTGGCGACGAGCAGGGTGGTGGCGAGGGGCCACGTGCCATGGAGGAACCCCGCCCAGGCGGCGACGACACCGCACTGGACCATGACGATCGGCACGCCGTCGAGCAGTGCCTGGACCCGGTGCTCGCGGACCGCCGCGTCGACCCGGCCTCCGTCGACCTGGCGCAGGTGCTTGTGCACCTGGGCCGTGGCAGCGGCGAGCTTGACGGTGCGGATCGACTCAACTGCCGAGACCAGCGATCGGCCGAAGTTGGCCCGGGCCGTCGAGGCGGCCGCTGCCGAGCGCCCGGCCACCGGTCGGCCGAGGGTCGAGGCGAGCGCTGAGGTGACCATCACCACGAGCAGGACGGCGCCGGCGAGCCACGTGCCGGCTATCAGTGCCGTCATTGAGGCGACGACGAGGCCGTTGACGAAGTCGACCCAGCGGTCGGTGTAGCGCGCCAGGCGGTCGGCGTCCATCGTGCGAGCGACCACCTCGCCGGGCGGGGTGCGGACAAGGCGGCGCTGTGCGGTCTGGCCGGCGAGCACCGCGGCGCGCACACGCAGCCGAATTTCGACCCACCAGTGGGGATAGGAGCGAAGTGCTTGCGACAGGACTAGCGGACCGACTACCAGCGAGGCGACCAGGGCCGCGATGAGCCAGCCGGGGTTCTGCCCGGCCTGCAGGGCGGTGACGACGAGCCCCCAGATCCAGCCGGTGACGGCGCCGAACGCGCCGGTCAGCGATGCGAGGAGGAAGAGAGAGGCGCCCAGCAGGCCCCACTGCGGCTGGATGCGCACGGCGTGGACCACTTGCCGGGCCAGGCCCGGAGTCGGAGTGAGGGCCGGAGGCGGCGGGGGGGTGGTGCTGCGACGCACCGAGCCGATCGCGGCGTCCTCGTGGCGGTGCTCCTCCACCGCCACCTCGAGCAGCCGGCGGAACGGCCCCTCCCCGGCGGCCAGCCGGCCGCGCGGACCCTGTTGAACGACGCGACCCGATTCGAGGACGGCCACTTGCTCGGCCCGCTCGGTCGTCGAGAGGCGGTGGGCGACGAGGATGCCAGTGCGCGCCGAGATCAGCCGGTCCGCGGCCCGGACCACTTGCGCCTCAGTGACCGGGTCCATCCGGGCCGTGGCCTCGTCGAGCACAACGACGCGCACATCGCGCACGAGCAGCCGGGCGAACGCCACCAGCTGCTCCTCGCCCGCCGAGAGGGTCGTGCCGCCCGGGCCGAGCATCGTGTCCAGACCGTCGGGCAGCCCTGCCACCCACTCGGTAAGGCCCAGCTCGGCGACCGCGGCCTCCACCTTGGCACGGGGCACGTCACCGAAGAGTGTCATGTTCTCCGCGAGGGTGCCGGCGAGCACCTCGGTGCGCTGAGTGACGACGCCGACCGCGGCCCGCAGCTGCTGCAGGTCCAGATCGCGCACGTCGGTGCCCCCCAGCATTACCGTGCCGCGGGGCGGCTCCCAAGCCCGCGACAGCAGCGAGGCGAGCGTGGACTTGCCGGAGCCGGTGCGTCCAACTAGTGCGCACGTATGTCCCGCCGGGACGACGAGGTTGACGTCCCGCAGTGCGAATGTGCCGGTGCCGTAGCTGAACTCCAGGCCGCGGAACTCCACGTCTAGCTGCCCGTCGCGCAATGGAAGCCCGCCGGCCGGCTCCGCCGGAGAGGCGAGCATGGCCCGCAGCCGCAGGACCGCGCCGAAGCCCTCTTGCAGGTCGGGCAGGTGACGCGCCAGCATGTCGACGCCGCCGACGAACATCGTCGTGACAAGAAAGAGGGTCACCAGCCGGGCGGTCGACAGGTCGCCGGCGAGCACGAGGGCGGCGCCGACGACCGCGACGGCGGCCAATGCACCGTGGAGTAGCCCGCCGCTGCGCCGGGTGATCCGGACTTCGACCTGAAGCACCTTGTCGAGCGCCGCGTGGACCCGGGCGGCCATTCGGGCGTTGCGGCGCAGCACGTGCGCCTGACCCAGTGCTGTGCGCAGGTCGTCGCGGGCGGCGACGCCCTCCTCGGTGGAGGCTGCATGGTCGGTCCAAGCGGCTTCCTCGACCACCTTGCGTTCGGCGACCTGGGGCAGCAGCCGGCGAACGACCCAGTAAGTCGCGAATCCCGTCAGCGGGAAGAGGAAGGCGGCGGGCCACCACGCGAGACTCGCCACCACCCACAAAGGGCCCGAGGCGAGGAAGGTGCGCACGGCCTGCCACACGCCCCAGCGCATCAGCTGGCCGACCTCCCAAGTGTCGTCGTCGATGCGGTCGAGCACCTCGCCCACGGCCTGCTCGGACAGCTCGGCGAGCGGCTGGGCCATCACGGCGTCAAGCAGGTCGGCGCGCAGCTTGCCCTCGGCCCGGTCGCACACCATCGCCCAAATCGTCTTGGCGACGGAATCGATGGCGGCACCGCCGACGACGCACAGCGCCAGCAGCACGACTAGCGTCGAGGTGGCGTGCTCGGCGAGCCGGCCGGCGACCATCGACCCGAGGGATGCCGCGACCCCACCCAGCAGGGACATCGTGACGCACACGACCGTAAGGGGGCGACGCACCCGGCGCCAGCCGACGGGGACGCGACCTGCCGGCATCCCCGCACCCAGAAATTCCCCGTCCTGCCTCGTGCCCCGCGCCTCGTCATACGCCGGCCTGGTCATCGTCACAATCACCAAACGTTACCGACCACCACCGACAGTGCGCCTCCCGTTTTCTTCCGGCTTTAGAGCCCACCGCCGGAGACACCACTTACCCGTAACTACTCGGTACCGCCAGAACCAGCGACCTTGGGATCACGGTGCCCAAACTCCGCGACGGGTAACACACCACCCAGCGCAGCACGACTCGAGGCAGCACCTCTAGCCTCCGCTCATCCCCCGCGGAGGATGGGCCTCCAACCATGCCGCTCGGAGGGCGACGACGATCACCCGACCATGCCGGGACCCACTGCTTCATGCGATGGTCACGGGAGCCGCGTCATACCGCCGCGACAGCGGCCACGTCGTGCCGCCGAGTACGCGCGAGTCGTAGGGGCCGGCTCTGGCCGCGCTGCGTAGCCTGCGGAGCATGACCGACCCGACTCCTACCGTCATCTCCCCGGGACTACTCGCGAGGCCTTGACCTTCTATGGAGATGTCTTCGGTTGCGAAGTTCAGCTGCACACATTCACCGAGTTCAACATGACCGACGGTCCGCCTGACGCCATCGCCCGCGGCTACCTCGCTGGCGGACCGGTCGCGCTCTTCCCCGCCGACGTGTCCGGCGACAAGCAGCCGTTTCAATGCGAAGGCAAGATGCTGTCCCTGCTCGGCACCGCAGAGCAGTCCACTCTCGCGACTGGTTCGCCATCCTCGCGGATGATATCCGGGTTTATTGATGACTTTCGGAAGCAGCCCTGGGGCGCCTACGACGGGCAGGTCATCGACCGATACGGCCTTCCCTGGCTATCGGGTTCGAGGGCGACGAAGAAGACTAAACGCGCTGCGGCGGCAGTCTTCTTCCCGCGAGGGCGCCTCACAGTACCCGGCGTGCTGGCGCTACGGGCGTCGTCACTTCGAGAGCGAACCACTTCCTGCGTCATAGCCGCGACTGTGGCGTCAGGTCAACCTTCATACCTCCACCGCCGGCGTCGAGAACGTTGATAGTCCGCGACCGGCTTTACGGTGACGGTAGGACGACTGCCCTGGGACGTGGGACGGAGCGAACGATGGATGACCCGCAGCGGAGACTGACCGAGTTGAACGTGCGCGAGGCTGAGATCGAGGACTGGCGCCAGATCTTGGGCCGGATCAAGGCCCGGTTTCGCACCGGCGACTTCGCCACCGGCCTGGCGCTGGTGAACATGATCGGCGAGGCCGCCGAGGGCGCCAACCATTACCCCGACATCACCCTCACCTACACCGACGTCATCGTCGCGTTGCGCAGTCGCGACCTGCACGGCATCACCGACCGCGACATAGATCTGGCCCGTCAGATCAGTCGGCGGGCGGCGGAAGTTGGGATCGAGGCCGACGTCTCGGGTCTCACCCAGCTCGAGCTGGGACTTGACACCGCCGCGGGGCAACGTTTGGCCCCGTTCTACGCTGCCCTGCTCGGAGCTGACCTTGAAAGGGGCGAGCCGGTCGACGCCAGCGGCCAGGTCCCGACGGTGTGGTGGCAGGGCTCAGAGGAGGCCG
>JAABUS010001262.1_pt1 | contig 56733 bp, 24 predicted proteins | sample 5560161 | NCBI WGS metagenome assembly JAABUS01 (sample SAMN10711885, study PRJNA513376) | rock metagenome | isolation source: Antarctica rocks | place: Antarctica: Victoria Land, Trio Nunatak nord | collected 2016-01-04
ACTCACTAGTATAGTATAAAAACGATTATATTAATAAGAAACGCCTATATATCCTAAAATTAATAAAATAAAATATTTTCGAACTCGTATATAATAAGCGAAATTATATAGGATTTTATAAAATATATAAGAATATCGCCGATAACTATTATATACGGTATTTAACTCGAAGATTTAAATACTATATTTTATACTATCTTTAATATTAATTTAATTAAATAAAAAGATATATATTATATAGTATTTTAAAACTAATCTTAATAAAGCCAAAAATCTATTATTATATTATTATTAATTTCGTTATAACGCTCTTTATATTTATTAACGGATATAATTATCTAATAACTATTATTTATAAATTCTCGAAAGTAGTTATTATAACTTTAAGGAAAGATATATTTAACGCCGAAAAATAAATAAACGCGTTATTTCTCGCTTTTACCGACTAAAGAATTTTAAAGGCGATTATTTTTAATAAAAACCCTAAATTTCTTTTAAGTTTATAGAAAATAATTTTCAAAATATTAAAAATTAAATTAATAATCTTTATTATCTACTACCCTTAGTTTAACGGCTAGTCGGAATGGATAAATTAGACTATAAAAATAATATTACGATTTTATTTAATATATTACCTTAATAGTTTATAAAATAAATTTATAATTACTTTATAATTTATTATAAATAATTCTTTAAACTTAACGACGATACTTTTATTAAATAAAATTATCTACGATATAAAGTTTAATAATAGAATTTTAATTTAAAATATAATAAAAAGGATAAATCTTATTAATATTAAAATAATTAACCGGAAGGAAGCCGTTAACGCGATTTCATTTACAGCGATTAATATTAAATTTCGATATAATAATAAATATATACCTTTAATAATATAAGAAGAGGATATAGTCTTTTTTAAAACTATATAAAGATTATAAAATCCTAGGTTTAGAGAATTATAAACTTTTAAATTAAAGAACTAGCCTATTTAAAATTCTAAAGTAAATTAATAATTTAATTTATAAATTAGAGTTATTACCGATAATAAATATCTACCCCGTTATTTTAATCGCCGCCTTAAAACTTACTCCGTTAAAAGAGGATTTATATAATTATTTTTAAAAGATCGGGTAAGCTACTATTCTCGATAATAATAATAAAGATATAAATAATTACTTTAAAATAATACGTATTTTAAATAAAAGAATAAGAAAGTTTTTAAAATAAAGGAAGAGATTAATAATATAATATTTAATTAAATAAAAGAGCTAGGGGCCCTATTAAAATATATAATATAATAAATAAAATCTTAAAAACGTAGAAAGCGTAATTAACGATTATAATTAAAAATCGCTATAAATTACGTAAATAGTTTAAGGGACGGTATTACTTTATTTATTTATTAATTTTAATTTTATTTTCGTTTCTTTACGCGACGATAACTTTATTATTTAATAATAACGAATTTCTTAGCGGCCCCGTTATATTAATATAATATTTCTAGTTAATTTAAATATTAATAAATCGTTTTCCTCGCTCGAATTAATAAATACTATTATTATTATAATATTTAACTATAGTATCTTAGGCGCTAAATAATATTAATATATCTTTTCTCTCTTAATCCGAATATTAATAATTTATTTATATCGCTCGCCCTAATCGGGTATAATACGATATCTTCGTTTTAATAAATCTTTAATTACGATATAATTAAATTATATTTAGGAAAGATTTTAAAGATATTAATTAAAATAACCTTAAAGAGTAATAAAATAAAAATAAAAAAAGTAACGAAGGTAACTAAAACTAAAATAATTAAAATAATAAATAAAAATAATAATAAAGAGTCCGGCGCTTCTACTTCTAAATAAAATAATAAAGTCGACGATAAGGAGGTTATTAAAACCGAAATCGATAATTAAATCGATAACGGAGAGGTTAAAGACTTACCGTATAATAAACCCGTATATAATATAACGGAAGATAAAGATACTTAGTTATTAACGGGTAGAAATCTTTCTTTATTATAAACCGGGCTAATTATTTAATATAATAAAATTTCTTTAAATATACGATTTAAGAACTGGCTAAAGGTATTTAATTTAAGAAATAATTTATAATTTAAATAAATAAATAACGGGTAACTAGCTACGATACGATTAATAAAAAATAATAATAAAAAATACGCGATTATTTTTAATTACGCGTAATTATACGGGGATAAAGAGAATTCATCGTAGAAACTAAATTAATCAATTTTAATAAAAAGGAGGAAATATAACCGATATATCTTCGTAAAAAAATATAATTATCTTTCGGCGGACGAGATAACGAGAGTAAAAAAACTCTCGACGTCGTCGAAAAAATTATATAAAAAAAGCCCGAAGGTAACGAAGATTATAATTTTAAAGAAATTCTTAATATAAAAGAAATCGATATCTAAGAAACTTAATAAAGATAATAAAAATAACGAAAACGAGTCCGAACTAAAGAAGGAACTTTCGGTTTCGAAGAAATTTTTAAAGAAATCAATAATAAAATTATTTTTACCGAAGAAATTAATTTTAAAAATAATCTCCCTTATAATCGATAATAATAATTCTTAACTAATTAATATAGAGTTACTTAATATCGAGGCGTAAAAACGTTAAAAGAAATATACCGGAATTATATAAATATCCGATAATTTAATTATATAACTAGAAGAGTTAGATAAAATTAGAGAGATATTTAAAGTAAAAATCGCCGCCGAAACTAAAACCGTAAATTCTTTAAAACGAAAGACTACGGCTATTTTATCTACGCCTACGAAGAAATAAATAAATAAGAAAAATACGATACCTACGGTCATAAAATAATAAATTAAAATCGGTAATAAAGATTTTTTAATTATACTTTAAATTACGTTTTAGACTTCGTTTTTCCTTATAACCGAGATTTCTTAATAAGTTATTTCTTTTTCTATTATATTTAAAAGCTCTAAATAAAAGAGAGTAAAATATATAACTAAAAAATTTAAACGGGATAAAACGTCGGTTAATTTAAATACGAAAAAAACCTCTTTAATATAAATAATAACGGATATTTTTATAGTAGTTAATAAATTTAAACCGGTTATATTAACGATCGTACCGCCTTTAACGAAGGATAATTCTATATTATTATAAATTTATAAACGTACTAGCCTTATTATAAACGAAAAAGGTAAAATAAAATAAGTTTTTTTACCTAAAACTACGGGAGCGATTATAACCGGTTTAGGAATAAAGCGCTCGAAGAAAATAAAATTTAATAAATAAATTAAACCGTTAAAAATAAAAGGGGAGATTAAGGATATTTCTATATTATCGGAGAATTTAAACGATAATACTAAAGCGGAATCCTTAGTCGAGATCGCTAAGAAAGTATTTATTAAATCCGAAATTTATATAAACGCGTTAATAGCTAGAAATAACCTCTTAAAAAATAATAATACTATTTTATATAATTACGTAGATTTCTTAGAAAGCCTTATTATTAAAATTAATAATAAAATAATCCGCGTTTTATTAATCCTAGAAGTCTTTTATATTATTTTTATTTAATATTATACCCGCCTCTTAAATTAATATAAGGTCGATTATTTATTATAAAGTTTTTTCGATTCCGTAGAAATCGATATATTTAAAGAGTAATTAACTAGAAGTAAATAAACAAAATTAATCTAAAGAGTTAAAAATATTAATAATATTAAAGACTTCGTTAATAATCTCTTAATTAATATTAACGTAAATATAAACTCGTTAATTAAAAGATATCCGGCGTTAGAACGAGTATATAATCGAGAGAAATTTAAATAATAAATAATTACCGATATCGTACTAAACGGCAAACTTATTAAAGAGAGCGATAAATTATATAATTAATTCGGTATAACCGCGCAGATTATTTTAAATTATAACGATCGCGCCGTTTTTAAAGTTATTACCGATAATAAGGCCGCGTAAATTACTACGATTACTATCGGTTATAACGAATATTTTATTACCGATATTTTAACTACCGATAAATAGGAACCCTAGCTAGGTACTATAATAAATATATTAAAAATTATAAATACTCCTTTATCTAGTATTTATAACCTAACGGTTAATCTCCGTCTTAACGACTTTAAATAAAAACGTCGTCGTCTTCTTATTAATATAGTGTATTTATAGTAATTTTAAGTCGAGGTAATAAAGAATAAACTATATTAACAATTATAACGTTTATTCTCGTTTATATATTTATTTCGAGGTCTCGAGGACGTAAGGTCTTTACCTATAAAAATAATTATTATAATTATTAATATATAAAAATTAGTATCTTAATATAAAATAATAACTTATTCGTATTACTAGATAAAAAAAAGAATAGAATATATAATACACTAAAACTAAATCTTAACTATTATTTTATTTCGTTAATATTATAATTCTTACGTATCTTATTTCGTTAATACTATATTCTTACTACTTTAATTAGTTTATTAATATTAATAAACTCTTCGTTTAATAATTAATAATTATATTCTTCGTCTTAACTAGTTTATTTAATTTTATATTAAATATTTTCTTTATTTTTAATTTTATTAATTATTTCTTCTACCTCCTATAATTTATTATTATTAATAAATTCGGGGGTTTATATAAAAGATTCTATTATATTAATATAATCGCGAAGATAATATAATTTAAATAACGATATATAAAAAATATTATAAATTCTATATATAGAAAGTAGTAGTAGGCGGTAAATTTATATTTATATTTTATTAATAATCTTAAAGAGCTTTATAAATTTATAGAATAATTTTTTATTTAGGCGCTTTTACTTTAGATTTTTTATTATTAATATAATTGAATTATTAACTCTATAACTTTATAGTTTATACGTTTTATTATATTATTTAACTTAGTATTCGGTAGCTCTTTAAAGACGCTTTATAAATTTATTCTTTAAAATTTATAATTATCGTATTTTATTATTTATAATTAATACTCTTTTTTTTTTAAAGTCGTCCTCGATCTCCTAACGGATTTTAGAATAATAACTATATATATATATAAAAACGACGTCGTTCCGACGACGGTACTTTAATTATTATTTATTAAAAATTCTATTATAAATAGTAATCTAGTTTAATTAATTTATTTATTATTAATAAATATACGTAAATAGTATTTTAATATTTAGTTTTAACACTTTATTTATTTATTTATTTAAAAATAAAAAGTAATATTTAAATATTATTTAATTTTCGAATAAAAATATATAGTCGATTAGAAAGCGCTCGTAAAAATAGAGCCTCTATTATTAACGATATTATTAGGTATATTATAACGGTAAATAATTTTAAAATAAAATACTTCCGCTAACTAAACGGTATCGATTTTAATAATTATAAATATATATTTAATTATTTTAATAAATCGATTTATAACGATAAAGATAATATTATAAATAATACCTCTATATTTATTAAATGGTTATAAAGTAGTAATATATTATATATACCTACGCCCCGTTAAAGGTATTAGTATATTATATATATTTATACTCCGTTACCTCTATAATATTATTATTTATCAATATAGGGTTCTAGTTTTAATATCGCGGGGTTCTAACTTTTAGTAATCCTATATCGAGTTAATATTCCCTCGTTTTATTAGAATTCTTAGAGATTAGTTTTATTATTAAATTTAAAATTTAAAAATTATTTAATAATAAACCCCGTAACTATTTTACGTTTTTTATATTATTACTAAACCGCTAGCTCTACGCTAGCGGCCTTAGATATTATAACGGTAAATTAATTATAAAATTTATAAAAATTTCCTTTTATAATTAAATAGTAATAGGAAGTAGATTTAATTTATTATATAAATAATATCGCGGCGCCTTCGTCCGTTAATATATATTATAAATTTTAATATAATTCGTAATTTACTTTAAATTACCCTCCTAGAAGAATTTTCGGGTAAATAATTTATACGACTTTATAATACTAAAATAACTTATTAAAGAATTATTATAATATTTTTTTATAAACTCTTCCTTTAGAGCTTTATTCTTTAATATATAAAAATAACTATTATATCTTAATAGTCCCTCGGAGTCTATAATTTATATTTTATTCTATATATAACGGCGGTTTTTTAATATATTCGCTCTAGTTCGAAAAGAGTTTATTTAATTATTATAAATTTATAATTCCCGAATTAACGTTTTAATAGGCCTTTTAAGATTATTATATATAATTTTAAATATTATTATAATATCCTGTTTTAGAATTACTACTTTTAACCCTATAATTATTATAATTACTAGTATATAAGAGTTAGTACTTTAGTATAAAATAGTAGTTTATTTATACCGTTAGATAGAAAAAAGAATAGAATATATAATATACTAAGACTAAATCTTGACTACTATTTTATTTCGTTAATACTATAATTCTTGTGTATCTTATTTCGTTAATATTATATTTTTATTATTTAGTAGTAACGGCTTAGTCGAATTCTATTTATAAATAGAAAAAGATCGATTATTAGTCTTTAAAATACTAATTATAAAGTATTAAATTCTCTATTAATATCTTAAAGATATAATTATTATCCGTACTATTATTCCCTTATATAGGTCGAATTATTTTAAGGGATTATAAATTAATTATAATTTATCTTTATATTTACTATTAATTATAATATTAATATTAACTCTTTAACCGTTAATATTTTATAACGACGAACGAAACGAGCCTCTTCGTTTTCGTCTTAACTTTTATATATAATAGTAGTATTTCTTTATACTAGTTACGCCTACCCTAAATCCTAATAATCGAGTTATTATATTAGGTTTTTATAATTATATAAATCGGTTTATAAACGCGCTTTATAAATTTAAAGGAATATTTATACCCCGGTTATAAAGAGTACTTTATATTTCGGCCGTAGGCGTAGGGAATAATTTATATTAAATTAAAATATCGCCGCCGTTTATACCGTATATTATTATTTTCGTTTATATAGAAAATTTTTACTTTTTCTTAAAGATCTCGGTCTAATTATAATTAATTATTAAGAAAATTAAATCGCGCCGGAATTACGGAGTTAAGAGCGGAGTTTATTTTTTTTATAATTTAAAGTTTATATTTACCCGAAAACGGAGAAACGATATTTACCCTATTAAAAATTATAACGAAATCGATAGGTTTTCCCCGCGTTAAAGTAAGAATTTTAAAATTTTTTTTTTAATTCTTTATTTCTTACCTTTTACTTCGTTATTTCTAACTCGCGTAATCGAGGTTTAAATCTTCGATATTATATAAATAAATTTTCGAATTATATACCGGTAGAAGATCTTTATAAATATATATAATTTATTCTATTTTCTTTATTTATAAGTTAAGCGGAGGTAAAGAAGTCGTTTTTATTAAATCTTATTATCTCTCTAACGTTTTAATTATTTATATTTTCGAAAAAGTATTTCGAGTAGTATAGTAAGAATATTAATAAATTAATTTAAAAAGTAGTTCTTTTTATTATCGACTAATACGATCCTTTATTAGATATATTAAAAAGTAGCGAGTTATTTATAAAAAAAGGATATTCTACTTTTATTAATATTTAAAAAGAAGAAAGTTCCGTAGAAGAAAACCCTTTTATATTTTTAATTTCCTAAACGCACCCTCCTTTAATTACGGAAGTATTAACGGCTTTCGTTAAGAGTGTTAAATACTATACCGATTCAATATATTTTAACGATTAGAAAGAAAGAAATAAGGAAATTTTAAATCTTTAATTATTTTATTTTTAAAGAAGAGTTAAGGACCGGATTTTAATTACTCCTATTTATTCTCTTTTAATTACGTCTTTTTCTTTAGTTTTTAATCTAACTAAATTTATAGTTTAATTAATTCTAAGAAAATCAATACCTTAATTCCTTTTATAAGAATTAATTTTTATTATAAATAATATTATATAAAGGATTCTTTTTAATTAAACCGATAATATAATTAATAATAATAAAGGTTAATCTAGTTCCTTAGGATAAAGTTAAAAAGATTTTAATAATTTTAAAAGAAACTAATTTACCTTATTTAATTTTTAATTTTAATAGAAATAAGAAATTATAAATTAATTACGAATACCGCCTCCGCTAGTAAAAATCGATTTAAATTTATATAATATTATAATTTAAATTATATAATCTACTGTACCGGATATTATTAAAATTATTTTATAAAATTAGGGTTAAATTTTTAAAGGGCCTTTAAAATCTATTAAATTATAAAAACTAATTAATAAAGACGGGTATATTTAATAAATATAATAATAAATTAGGTATTTCTATATTAACGAATTAAATTTCTTTTATTTAAATTATTTAAAGTTATAGGGCGCCGGTAATATTATTTTTAACTCTAAAAAATTAATATTTAAAGAGGTCTATACTTTCTATAATAAAATTTAGGATTTCGTTATAATAAAAAGTAAAGACGTAGTAAAGAGGAATTTAAATAGTTATTTTTATAATATAATTATAAATTAATAACTCAAAATTCTTTCTTAAGATAAAAAAAATATAATAATATAACTACCGAATAATTTATAATACTAAATTACTAAATTATAAAATTATTTTAAAATTATAATATTTATAACTCTAAAAGAGTTTAGTCGTTAATTATATATATCGAAAAACGCGGCCGAACGAAATAATTTATTTATTTACGTCTAGAATATAATTAAATATACTATTTAAACCGGTATTACCGAAGAGTATATATAAATTATATAAATATAGAATTACCTCGATATTAATTTCTAGGCTATTATCCCTCCTCTAACGAATAATATTTTAATTAAATAATTTATCGAATAATTTAAGAGTAAAAAGGAGATATAATATAAAATATAAATTTAAAAAGATAAAGAAAACTATAAAGATCATCGAAAAGAAATTAAAGAGCGAGAAAAAGATCGCGATATAAAAGAGGATAAATAACTATTTAGAGATAAATAGTCGTTATAATAATAAAATAAATATTATAATTCAATACTTTATCGGCCTTAATAATAGTATCGATTTTTTTAATTTTAAAGTTTTTAAATACCCTAAAGTCCTTAATTTTAAAATTTTTAAAGATAGAAACTATTTACTATAGGACCGAATCTTTATAATTCTCGTTTTTTTTTATATTAATAAATGGCTAGACTTTCTTTCTCTTATATTAATCTTTATAATTAACCGGTTTACTTTTAAAATCGGTAGATTATATCTTAAATATAATAATAGTAATAATTATAATAAACTCAAAAGCCTCCTCTATAAGAATCTTTAAAAAATACTTTATTATTATTAAAATAATTATTTATAATTACCGCCGGAAACGCTTAGCTTAACTAAAATTCATTTATTAAAAATCGGGGTTACGGGAACTAAAATTATAATAATTAAAATTATAAAAATTATAAAATATATTTATACTACCCGCCGAGACTATATAATACTTTCGGTAATTAAATATAAATATAGTTTATTTATTTTAATAAACTATATAATAATCTTAATAACGAAAATATAAATTACGATATTTTCTTTAAATTTATTAATAATTATTTCGGCTCTCCCGAAACTCCGCCGATAAATTATTATAATTATTATATAAACGCCGATAAGAGTTATTATAATATTAAAGAGAGTATTATAAACGAAGAATAAAGTATTAATAAAGATATTAATATTAAATTCGTTTTAATTATATATTACGTTTCTACGGGGAAAATAAGTTAATATCCTATTTATAAAAACTATAAATTTAACTTTTTATCGAATAATCTACTATATATATATTTAAAAGAAAGGAAATATATATACTCGATTAATATATAAAAAGTAATTAATCCTACCTTTATAAAATTTAAAAATACCGAGTTAAATATTACTCCGAAGATTTTAGTCCTAGAGATTATAATAATATCGAAATCGATAACTCTTAAATCTTCCCCTCGATAAAAGGGTAAATTAATAATCGAATTTATTACTCCGCCTTTATTAATTAACCGGATAATATTTTATATATAATATTATTTTACCGGCTAAATAAACCTTACCCTAAATATTATTCGAGAATTAAAATATTTTAATACTAGGTGTCCGATAAATATAATTAATAAAGTATTTATTATATAACGAATCCCTAGTTTTTAGTTATAAATTTATAATAAAATTATTACCTTAAAAGGTATCGGCTCGAACCGTTATTTAATTATAAAATAAACTTTAATTATATTTTATATAAACGGAAAAACGAAAGATAATATAAAAGTAATAGTTAAAATTATTAAAGACTTCTATATTATCGATAATTTTAAAACTAATATATTTATCGGTATAAATATTCTAGGCTAGGAGAAGACCGTTATAAATCTCTTTAATAATTAAATAATTTTAGGTAATTACGAAGATATTATAATCCCTATTTAATCTATAACTAAAGATAATATAAAGATCCGATATATTATATAATTAAAGCGCCGTTAAATAATTCTAGTATAAATTATATTAACGGTAGTAATCTCGCTAAAAGGGAAATTAAAATTACCGGACCGAGACTTTTTATTCGAATTATAAATAAAAGAAGTTTATATTTACTTTATAAATTTAATAATTAACTTTATTAATATTTATAACGAGGGGAATATACCTTTTATTATTCTTTACCGTTAACGAATAGGATTAATTATAGAATACGAGGTAGAAAAAGCGTATTTTATCGATTTAAATAATTATTCCCTTACGGCGAAGACTTATTAGGACGACGTAATCGTATTATATTTTATTAATTTTTATAATCCGAGGTTAATCTCGAGGCCTAAAGTCGATCCTTTTATAAAAACGAAATTATTAAATAAAATTACGATTTATAATAACGACTCCGATATTACCGCGATTAAAGAGATTATAAAGTAATACCCTCGTATTTAAGAAGATACGGGAGATATAATTAATTTATTTAAATTAAAATAATTATCGATTCCGTTTACTACGGACTAGTAATCGTTTAATATAAAATTTAATTATAAGGTTTATTTATTAAGCCCCGATATAAAAGTTTTAATAAACGAGAAATTTAATAAAATATATTAATAAGAGAAGATATTATAGTTTACCGAGTCTTCTTTATTTATTTTCTTTATTTTCGTTATATAACGGACGGTATATAAAGGCCCCGAGAGAATACCGATATAAAAGAGTAAAGTTATAATCGATATTCGTAATTTAAATAAAATTATTATTTTTAATAATTACCCTCTTCCGCTTTAAAGCGATATTATTTCGTCGGTATAAAGGTATATTTATATAAATATTATTAATTATAATAAATAATTCTATTTATTTTTAATTAAAAAAGATAATTATTATAAATTTATAATAATTTTTTACCGTAGTTCGGAGTACTATAATATCGTAGTAATAAGATAGAAAGGTTTAGTTCCGTATATTTAATATAAAATAAATACTTTTCTTCGCCCGTATAAAGTATTCGCGAGATACTACGTCGATAATATTATAATTTTCTTACGGTCTTATTCCGAGTATATCGAATATCTTATAATTATTTTCGCTTTATTCGTAGGTTTTAAAATTTTATTTAAATTTAAAAAATCCTTTTTAGTTTACCCCTCGGTTATACTTCTAAGTTAAAAAGTAAATAAATTAAATTTAACTACTATTAAGAAAAGAATTATAATAATTAAGAAACTTCGTTTCCTAGATACACTATAGGCTTTAGAAATATATATCGGAATAATAAATTAATTACGAAATAATATTAGATATTTCGTTTAGATTATTAAATTATTTTAACGCCGAAAAACCTAACTTTTAAAAAACTCGCCGTCTTAGGGCGAGAATATACGAAAGATTTATTCTAGAAAAATTTACTTCGTATTTATAAAAAAGGAATTAATTTCTTTTAAATTACTTTAGAAGGTATTTATTTTTAAAATTTATTTATATTATCGAGATCTAGCTCGTTAATTATATATTAATATAAATATATTAAAGTTATACGGAATTAACACTATAATATATTATATTAAAGGAGATCCTTAAAGTAATAATTTCCCTTATATTAATATATAATTAATTCTATTCCTATTTAAATTATTTAATTTTACGGAGTCGCGCTACTAGCCTACGGAATTAAAAGTAGTAGATTTAATTTAAATATTAAAAAAGATCCTATATTTACTTATATAAATTTTAATAAAGAAGGTTATTATCTTTATTAATTATTTAATAACTACTAATATTACCCGATAAATAATATTATTATTATTCTCTTTTAATAAGATAAATTTATAGTTAATATAAACTTCCTAATATATATTATAATATAATCTCGATATTCGTTAATATTCTAAAAAGTAAAATATTATATTAAATACTTTATCTCGCCTTCTCGATAAGAAAGAATATCTCGATATTAAAAATCCTAGTATTTTAAATAATATTTTCGCTTTTTATTTTACTTTAATTAAAATATCTTTTAAATACCGCTTTAAATTATAAAAGGCGTATTCTAAAAATAAGAAATAATTAAAAATAATAACTTTCCTTATAGACGAGAAGAATAGATTTAAAAAGAAAACCTTAGGGTTTATAGACGATATCGATATAATTAATATTAATATTCCTTTTCTTTTTAGAGACTCACTAGTATAGTATAAAGATAATTATATTAATAAGAAACGTCTATATATCCTAAAATTAATAAAATAGAATATTTTCGAACTCGTATATAATAAGCGAAATTATATAGGATTTTATAGAATATATAAAAATATCGCCGATAGTTATTATATACGATATTTAACTCGAAGATTTAAATACTATATTTTATATTATTTTTAATATTAATTTAATTAAATAAAAAGATATATATTATATAGTACTTTAAAACTAATCCTAATAAAGTTAAAAATCTATTATTATATTATTATTAATTTCGTTATAGCGCTCTCTATATTTATTAACGGATATAATTATTTAATAATTATTATTTATAAGTTCTCGAAAGTAGTTACTACGGTTTTAGGGAAAAATATATTTAACGCCGAAAAATAAATAAACGCGTTATTTCTCGTCTTTACCGACTAAGGAATTTTAAAGGCGATTATTTTTAATAAAGACCCTAAATTTCTTTTAAATTTATAGAAAGTAATCTTTAAAATATTAAAAATTAAATTAATAATTTTTATTATTTATTACCCTTAGTCTAACGGCTAGTCGGAACGGATAAATTAGATTATAAAAATAATATTACGATTTCATTTAATATACTACCCTAATAATTTATAAGATAAATTTATAACTACTTTATAATTTATTATAAATAATTCTTTTAACTCAGCGACGACGTTTTTATTAAATAAAATTATCTACGATATAAAGTTTAATAATAGAATTTTAGTTTAAAATATAATAAAAAGAATAAATTTTACCGATACTAAAATAATTAACCGGAAGGAAACCGTTAACGCGATTTTATTCGCGGTAATTAATATTAAATTTCGGTATAATAATAAATATATACCTTTAATAATATAAGAAGAAGATATAATCTTTTTAAAATTATATAAAAATTATAAGATCCCGGGTTTAGAGAATTATAAATTTTTAAATTAAAGAGTTAACCCGTTTAAAATTTTAAAACGAATTAATAGTTTAATTTATAAATTAAAGTTACCGCCGATAATAAACGTTTACCCCGTTATTTTAATCGCCGCCTTAGAATTTACTTTATTAAGAGAGAATTTATATAATTGTTTTTAAAAGATCGGGTAGGCTACTATTCTCGATAATAATAATAAAAGTATAAATAATTATTTTAAAATAATATATATTTTAGATAAAAGAATAAAAAAGTTTCTAGAATAAAAGAAGAAATTAGTAATATAATATTTAATTAAATAAAAGAGCTAGGGGCCCTATTAGAATATATAATATAATAAATAAAATTTTAAAAACGTAGAAGGCGTAATTAGCGACTATAATAAAAAGTCGTTATAAATTATATAAATAGTTTAAGGGACGGTATTACTCTATTTATTTATTAATTTTAATTTTATTTTCGTTTCTTTACGCGACGATAATTTTATTATTTAATAGTAACGAATTTCTTAACGGCCCCGTTATATTAATATAATATTTCTAGTTAATTTAAATATTAATAAATTATTTTCCTCGCTCGAATTAATAAATATTACCGTTATTATAATATTTAGTTATAATATTTTAGGTATTAAATAATATTAATATATCTTTCCTTTTTTAATCCGAATATTAATAATTTATTTATATCGCTCGCCCTAATCGGGTATAATACGATATCTTCGTTTTAATAAATCTTTAATCACGATATAACTAAATTATATTCGGGAAAGATTTTAAAAATACCGATTAAAATAACCCTAAAGAGTAATAAAGTAAAGATAAAAAAAATAACGAAGATAATTAAAATTAAAATAATTAAAATAACGAATAAGAATAATAATAAAAAGTCTAGCGCTTCTACTTCTAAATAAAGCGATAAAGTCGATAATAAAGAGGTTATTAAAACCGAAGTTAATAATTAAATTAATAACGGAGAGGTTAAAGATTTACCGTATAATAAACCCGTATATAATATAACGGAAGATAAAGATACCTAGTTATTAATAAATAAAAATATTTCTTTATTATAAACCGGGCTAGTTATTTAATATAATAAAATTTCTTTAAATACGCGATTTAAAAACTAGTTAAAGGTATTTAACTCAAGAAATAACCTATAATTTAAATAAATAAATAACGGGTAACTAGTTATAATACGATTAATAAAGAATAATAATAAAAAATACGCGATTATTTTTAATTACGCGTAATTATACGGGGATAAAGAGAATTTATCGTAGAAACTAAATTAATTAATTTTAATAAAAAGGGGGAAATATAGCCGATATATCTTCGTAGAAAGATATAATTATCTCTCGGCGGACGAGATAACGAGAGTAAAAAAACTCTCGACGTTATCGAAAAAACTATATAAAAAAGGCCCGAAAATAATAAAGATTATAATTCTAAAAAAACTTTTAATATAAAAGAAGTCGATATCTAGGAAGTTTAATAAAAATAATAAAAATAACGAGAACGAGTCTAAATTAAAAAAAGAGCTTTTAGTTTCGAAGAAATCTTTAAAGGAATCGATAATAAAATTATTCCTACTAAAGAAATCGACTTTAAAAATAATCTCTTTTATAATTAATAATAATAATTCTTAATTAATTAATATAGAGTTACCTAATATCGAGGCGTAAAAATATTAAAAGAAATATACTAGAATTATATAAATATCCGATAATTTAATTATATAACTAGAAGAGTTAAATAAGATTAGGGAGATATTTAAAATAAAAATCATTATTAAAATTAAAATCGTAAATTCTTTAAAGTAAAAGATTACGGTTATTTTATCTACGCCCGCGAAGAAATAAATAAATAAGAAAAGTATAATATTTATAACTACGGAATAATAAATTAAAATCGGTAATAAAGATTTTTTAATTATATTTTAAATTACGTTTTAGACTTCGCCTTTCTTTATAATTAAAATTTTTTAATAAATTATTTCTTTTTCTACCGTATTTAAAAGCTCTAAATAAAAGAGAGTAAAGCGCGTAATTAAAAAACTTAAACGGGATAAAATATTAATTAATTTAAATACGAAAAAAGCCCTTTTAATATAAATAATAACGGATATTTCTACGGTAACTAATAAATCTAAACTAGTTATATTAATAATTATACCGCCTTTAATAAAGGATAATTCTATATTATTATAAATTTATAAACGTACTAGCCCCACTATAAGCGGAAAAGATAAAATAAAATAAATTTTCTTATTTAAAATTACGGGAGCGATTATAACCGGTTTAAAAATAAAGCGCTCGAAGAAAATAAAACCTAATAAATAAACTAAACCGTTAAAAATAAAAGAGGAGATTAAGGATATTTCTATATTATCGGAGGATTTAAATAATAATATTAAAGCGGAATCCTTAGTCGAGATCGCTAAAGAGGTATTTATTAAATTCGAAACTCGTATAAATATACTAGTAGCTAGAAATAACCTCTTAAAAAATAATAATACTATTTTATATAATTACGTAGATTTCTTAGAAGGTCTTATTATTAAAATTAATAATAAAATAGTCCGCGTTTTATTAGCTTTAGAAGTTTTTTATATTATTTTTATTTAATACCGTACCCGCCTCTTAGGTTAATATAGGGTCGATTATTTATTATAGAGTTTTTTCGATTCTATAAAAATTAATATACCTAAAAAGTAATTAACTAGAAATAAATAAATAAAATTAATTTAAAGAGTTAAAAATATTAACGATATTAAAGACTTCGTTAATAATCTTTTAATTAATATTAATGTAAATATAAATTTATTAATTAAGAGATATCTAGCTTTAGAACGAGTATATAATCGAAAGAAATTTAAATAATAAATAACTATTAATATCGTATTAAACGGTAAACTTATTAAAGAGAGTAATAAATTATATAATTAATTCGGTATAACCGCGTAGATTACTTTAAATTATAACGATCGCGCTGTTTTTAAAACTATTACCGATAATAAAGCCGCGTAAATTACTACGATTATTATCGATTATAACGAACGCTTTATTACCGATATTTTAATTACCGATAAATAGGAACCCTAGTTAGGTACTATAATAAATATATTAAAAATTACGGATATTTTTTTATCTAGTATTTATAACCTAACGGCTAATCTCCGTCTCGACGATTTTAAATAAAAACGTCGTCGTCTTCTTATTAATACGGTACGTTTATAATAGTTCTAAATCGAGGTAATAAAGAATAAACTATATTAATAATTATAATATTTATTCTCGTTTATATATTTACTTCGAGGCCTCGAGGACGTAAAGTCTTTATTTATAAAAGTAACTATTATAATTACTAGTATATAAAAACTAATATTTTAGTATAAAATAATAACTTATTCGTACTACTAGATAGAAAAAAGAATAGAATATATAATATATTAAGACTAAATCTTAATTACTATTTTATTTCGTTAATACTATAATTCTTGCGTATTTTATTTTATTAATACTATATTCTTACTAATAATTTAAAAAGTAGAGATTATAATTATTTTTATTTTATTATTTTTTTCCGTTAGTTAATTACTAGTCTAAAGAGTAAGTTTATTCTAAAGTATTAATAATAATTTAATATTTAATAACGATACTCTCTTATAATTAGGGCGCTACGACGATATATTAATAAAATTTAATTTTCTAGCCCGATAAAAGATCTTAAAGTTATAAATAATTAATTTAAATATTTAACGGGCCTACCTAAAGTTTAGTTCCTTCTATTTTATAAAATTCTTTAAATTATTATAATTAATTTAGATTTTAATATAATAGAGATTATTTTTTAAATAATATTACTATTATTTTATTACCGTTATAATAACGAGTAATTCTTAATTATAAATTTTATAGTTTTATTCTAGAGGATTCAATTCCCGCGACTAGAATATTATAAAATACTAATAATTATTTTTATTCTATTATAATAATATTAAATTAAAGTTAAAGTTAGAAGTATTTATCTCTATATATAATTACTTAATTAAATTATAATAGTATAGAAAAGGCGCGTTTACGAATATATCTCGTAAAATTTAAAATATTTCCGCGGCGCCGTTTATTTATTTAAATAGATTTATTTTCTTATTTACTTTACTACTTTTAAATAAATTAGTAAATAGTATAATTATATTAAAATAATTATAAATAAATTATTTATAGAAGTTAGCGAAATTTAAAAAGATTTATACCTCTTAATATATTTTTAGTTAAGGTTATTTCTTAATAATTTTAATATATTCCGGGTTTATAACTACTTTATTAATAAATATAATAAAATCTAAAAACTCGACCGTTTCGGTATTAAATTAATATTTCTTAAAATTAATAAATAGTTAGAATTAATATAATTATTTAAATATTTATTTAATATACTATTAATATTCCGCCGGATTAATACTATAAATTAGAATATTATCTAGATATATTATATATATTATATTTATTAAATTTATAAATATATAATTAATATAAATTTATAATATCGCCGGTATATTAACGAGCCTAAAAGGTATAATTAAATATTCGAAATAATTATAACGAGTTTAGAAAATAATTTTCTATTTATTACTTTCTTTAATCTAGATCCTATAATAAATATCCTTAAGATTTAACTTCGTAAAGATTTTAGAATTATATAGGCGGTTTAATATCTCGGTAATTAAAAGTAATAAATATCGATTCTTAATAATTACTATATTTAAGTTTTAATAATTAATATAAAAATATAATTTATTATTCTTTTTTAATATAAAAAGAATAAATATTTTAATTAAAAAAGTTAAATAATAAATCTAACCCTTATAAAGTAAAGATTCTAAATAGTATCGTAACTTTTATAATTTAGTTTAAAATAAATTATAAAGAGGTTTATAGGGTAGTTCTTTATTAATTTTTATTTTAATAATATAATCCCTTTATTTAAAAATAAATAGGGTATTTATTTTCTTATTAAAAAAAATATTATAAAACTCTATAAATTCTCTAGGAATCTTTAGGTTAGGAAGTTCTTCCTATTTACTTTATATTATTATAATATATACGACCGCGAATATATTCGGTTTATTTTTAAAATTATTAGTAAATTTAGCCGGTTCCTTAATTTATAAATTATTAAAATTAATTTTAAACCGTTATTAATCCGCTTTAAAATTAATTAATATTTTTAATTAATATAATTTAAATATACCTAAAATAATATTTAAATCTTTAAAGTTTATAATATAGAATAAAATATTATATTTATACTTTTAATTTTAACTATCGACTATCTAATAATTTAATTAGTATATATTATTATAATATATACTTTACCCGCTAATTACTTTAGTTAATAGTAAAGTAATATTATAAAATTCTAAATTATTTATAACGACGAACTATTATAAAATTAAATTAACTTATACTTTAGAGTTTATTAAAATAATAAATTATTTAATTTTATTTTAAAGAGTAATCTAATCCTTAAAAAGAATAAAAAGATATATTTTTATTAATTATTTTTCTTACTTTTCTTCCGAGGCGTAAATTAGATTTAATCGTTTTTTATTAATACCGCGTCGACGTATATAATTAATTTATTTATATCGGGATATTTAGGCTTAATATAATTTTCTATTCTATAATAATAATAAATAATTTTATTATACGAAGAATTAATAATATTAAATTTACACTTATTATCTTTCTTTTTTAAATATATTTATTTAACGTTATCGCTAGTATTAAATTTAATAATTCGGTTTATTATAAATTTTCCTTTATTAAGGTTCTTTAATTAGGAACCTAGATTAGAATTAAAATTATTTATTAATAATATATACTTTAGATTCTTTTTTTATATAATAATTTAAATAAGAATTTCTTCTCTTTAAATAAATATATTATTAATATTGAGGATTTTATTTTTAAATTTAAATTTAAATTTAATTAAAAAGAAATTTACCCTATATTTCTTTAAAAATAAAAGTAGTTAAATTTTTATTTCTTTAAAATAGGCCTTAAATAATAATATCTTTTAGGTAGATTATTATTTAACTTCCTCCTATTTCTCGTAAACGAGGAGATAATAATTAATTAAATTTATTATTAAATTAAAAAGAAACTTCTTAAAAAATTAAATATAATATTAATTAAATTATATAAATTATAGTACTTATATTATTACGTTAAAGAGTTATTTTCTAACGAGTTTATATAATATATAATTTTTAAATAGTCGGTAGTAAAATATTTAAAACTAATTAAAAATTTAATATTTACGTCGCGGAACTAGTATAAATATTCACTTTCACTCGTATCTTTATAAAAATATATTTTATTAAAATATAGTATTTTCGCTCTAATAAAAATATCCCTATTAAATATAATTAAATTTATTATTATTCTACTAGTAAATATAATAATTAAAGGACTTTTATTATAAATAATAAATTCTATTAATACTCCGTTAACGGGTATAGAAATAATAAGATTATATAGTTTTTAATTTTTAATTTATAATACCTCTAATTTTATTTATTATTTAAGGCGACGATTTTCTTTTTTAATAATTTTAAACTATATATTTAAAGTCTCTTTAAAGATAATAATACCTCTAAATTTATTATTATTTTTACGGCGGGGGTCGTTAGAGGGGGGTTAATTAATATTATCGTTATTAAATTCTTCTAGATATCTCGAGATTAAATTTAATATTATAATAATAATAGGCCTTTTTTTTAGAAAAATTTAAAAAATTATAATTATAATATTTAAAACCGTTAACGTAAAGTTAGTAACTTAATAATAATATAAAAAATATAAAATAATTACGAGGTTTATTATTAAATAGTTTTTAAATCCTAAATTTAATAATAAAATTAATTTCTAAAAATTCTAATAATAAAGAGGAATATTAACCCGATATAAAATTATTAAAAATTAAAACCCCGCGATACTAAGGCTAGAACCCCGTATCGATAAATAATAATATTATAGAGGTAGCGGGGCGTAGATATATATAATATACTAGCGTCTTTAACGGGGCGTAAATATATATAAAGTATTATTACTTTATAATAAATATATAATAACTATATATAAAAGAACGATATACTACGCTAGCGTTTAAAATAGTAACTGTAATATAGTTAATAAAGGGGTATTTAGATTTATATATAATCCTTATACAAATCTAAGGACCTCGGTATCTACGGCTATATCCGAACTGTGCGGTGCGCCCCCCAGTGCGCGCCCCCAGGGCTTCCCGTTACGGCAGCACTCATCAAGGTGGAGCTATAGAGAATTGGTAGAGAACGTGTGAACAACTTGCCTGTCTCCGAGCGAAGTAATGCTAAAAAGTGTCGTTTTCAGTAACGGCAATGTGCTGCTCCTAGCTGCTTGGTTCTACGTTCCCATATAAACTTCATTTCTGTTGACACCTTAGGGGTCCGATTCCACGTCGGAGAGGATATTTCTACCGTTTTTCGAACTTTTTCTTTTGCTCTGTTCAGCTAGGAAAAAGTATAGGGTCTTTGAAAGGGTTTAGGTGCTGACAAAAGGTTGTCGTTTTATCTTGGCTCAGCAGCAGGAGCTGTGAGACATTTTCCGGCCTAGCGAGGTCCCCCCAACTTTCGTAGCCCAACACGAAAAGCTCGGACTACGGGATTTATAGTACACAGACAGTTTGTTCTGAGCGAGTACTACGATTTCTAGACCTAAGCGTGCGGGCATACCTCGCGCACTCGCGGTTATATCTAAGGTGGCGTAAGGCCGGCGACAAGTCCTGGGCAACTTATCGATAACGCGCTTAGCCGCGGCGAACCTCCATCAACCCAGTCGAGCCAGGAGCAGAACTATTAGTCACGCGTACAATGCCCCGTTGCTGAAAGTATTGAACTGTTGATAGATACATCCTGTGAAAGACGACTGTCCCAAAGGAATGCTTTTCTAGGACCTCAGCCTCCTGCGCGTCTGATCACAAGCCTATACCACGCAGGCACTTGATCCGTCTTTGCGACGAGCCATTACTATCGCTATGGTCTCCCATCCTCAGCCCCAAGATCGGCCTGCTCTCACTCACCGCACCGCCTCTGTCACTTCTCGAAGCAGCGCGACGACGCGCCGCCATCGCACCGCGCGATCCCACACCAGTGGCTCTTCCTACAGACCACAGAATGAATTTCCCAACTTCGCGCAGACAGGAGATGTGGAGATAGTGGTAAATGCGGACGAACAAGAGAAACGGTATATGCTGCACAGGTTGATCCTTGCACAAAACTCCGGATTCTTCGAGGCTGGCACCAGCGAGGAATGGTCAAGAGTGCAGGCACGCGGGCAGACCTCTGGGATAGGGCCTGGACATCTGGGACGGATTGGGGAAGATGAAGAGGCTGGAGGGATGCAGGGCAGGCCCACTTTCCCTGGTGCGCACAGCCAGCGATTCATTTGGAGATACGAGCTGGACCGGGGAAACAAGGACGACGAGATTCCAATGCTGGTCCAGAAGCAAACCCAGAACACTTTGTTTGGCGGGGATCAGAATCAGCCCCCACCTGTGCCTAATAAGCCTCCACCGCCAGCTTATGGATTCCTTCGCTCGATGTCCAACTTCTCAGCCATGCAATCTGCCTCCCACATAGCCAAAAGCAACCCCTCACAAGACCAGGATAGCGACATCATACGAGACTACGACAACCTCTTCCGCATCTTTTACAACTACGCTCCGGCTTTAGATGCTGTCAACATTGCTGAATCTTACATCCAATGCAAATCTCTCCTCACCCTCGCCGACATGTACGACGCCCTCGACGTAGTCGGACCGCGCATCGACCATCACCTCCTCCAATTCCAAGGCCGGCTCTGGAAACAAATCGCCAAATACCCGCCCAGCTACCTCAAGCTCGGCTACCTAGCACGCTCAAAAGTCATCTTCACAGAAGCCCTAGTGCATGTGGTAGGCCAGTGGCCCTCAGGCTCAAGCCAGCTCCGCCACACCGTCCCCCCAGACGTGCTTGAAGTAATCGAAGACAAAGTCGACGAGCTAGCAGAGCGAAAGATGAAAGCAGAAGCTAAGCTCTTCCGCCTTACCCTCACAACCGCACGCGGTGAGCGCGTCACCCCCACGAACGCCTATTCTGATTGGCTAGCCCTCTCCCTCTTCCGCCAGTGGCTCGCCGAAAATACCACGCCTCCTCCTCCATCTGTACCCAAGACGCCAGAAAGCGCTCGAAATGCACACGCTCAACCATCACCTGTCAGCTCCGGTAATCTCTTCCGCCTGCTCGGCACGGGGGGGTCTAGCTACCTCTCTAGAGATGAACTGAAGCGATTTGTGAGGCTGAGGCCGGATGAGCATAGCAGGGATACATTGAAGAAGTTTGAGAGGAGGATGGATGAGATTAAAGCTTTGGCTAGAGAGACGGTGAGGCCGCTGATGAAGAATTGTTTGGAGTTGGATATGGGAAGGGATGGGGGTGGGTTGGGGTATTTGACTTGTACGAGGGTCGAGGATGGTGATTTTCCGTGGGACTGATGGGTGGTACAGGGGTGATTGGCCGTGATGATTCATGTATGAGCGTTATGGGTTATGTGAGCGTGGGTGTTGGTTGGATATTCCCTGCATTTGTGTAATGTTTGTCTACTCATCGTGATACGATGCGTGGAAATCACTATACCCGTTATCTAAAGTATGTGAGTTTAAGCCTAGTTGTTGGTTGGCTGTAAGAGCGTGTATGTTCAATTGGGTATCTTGTGTGACCGTAAAGTGAGGGTTTCAGAGTGACACGACCCGTACGAATGGAGTGACCCATCCTTGATTGCTTATTGAAGTTAGGTGTACAGTGATTGACTGGTAACCAGCTCCTGCTTGTTGTTTGCTATGGACTATCGAATGATGAACGTGATATAGAAAGCATTTCCAACTTTGAGATTTCGCTCTTTGAAAATGGATATATAATTATACGCATTGCATGTATCAGGCTTGCCCAACAGTGGTCTCCTCATTGCCAGTCACATACCCCTCCTTTCCATATTTGTTAGAGCACCAGTCGAAAAGATCGTTCTTGCCACGATCCACGCTGCCGAGATCATGAGATCCTGCTCCGCTCCTTCTTTCGGTGGCGTCTAACTATAGCCGCTCAATTGAGGGGCAGCGACGGCGTGTTACTTCCTAATGATACTGGCACCTGATGTTCTCGTGAGCAGAAATTGGGTGTGATAGGGATAATTGTGGAATATAAAACAGAAATTCGAATATACTATTGACTCACGACCGTTTCTTCCACAACAAAACTTAGTTGAGCAAACCATAAATTCTTACTACATCCATCCATTTTTCCAGTACACACAACTCTTCTTGAGTACTTACCTCTTTACTAAGACCAACAGCAAGAGACAGCACAACGGCCGTCACAGTTGCTGCAACACTACACACCCAAGACCATAGAAAAGTGCCGTCTTTCTGCTCTACAACTTCCATCATTCTCTCAAAGATGGCTCCTCAAACCAAGAAAGAAACTTACTTACTCTGGGACGTCAAAGCAATCTTGGATGACTTCGAAGGACCAAACGACGAAATGATTCAAAAAGCAAAAATTTACGAAGAGGATGATCGTGTCGGCCCTTGTACAGATCTTGAGCACAATGACAACTGCGGCATACGGATTGGGCCTAAGCTTTTGGAGTACTACTGGCTGAGAAGGAGTGGTCTCATCAAAGAGAAACCGCTCGAGCAGTGGGGTTGTGAGCCTGTGCGTGACAAGAACGAGAAAATTGTTGCCAGCGCCTTCCGTGACATCGATTGGAATGGCGGATTTACAGGTCGAGGCAGTGGGATCTCCCCTCCATTTTTTCCATTCACAAATATACTGATCTGTGAGCAGTGTCCCAAAAGAGTGCCGAGTGGACAGAGGCGATAGGGCCACATGACGAGACAATACCTGGGGCAAGCTGTGCCTCGCCCTTGGAGCTGAACCGAGCACGTAGGTTGTTTGATGCTTGCGTCGGATTATATAAGACGCTGAGAAGCAAATAGGTGGCCAAAGAGTTTTCAACTACGGCGAAGAACGCTCTGGCCCCCTGGACCAGACACCCGAATCGAGTAAGGAAGAACCTGGACGGTTCGATAATATCGACGAGGATGATGACGAGGATGTCGGACCATTAGGCGAGAGGATGGGCGATGAGAGCACAGATGAGGACGTGAGCCCAAGTAACGAGACAAGACCAGCATCCGATGTCGATCCTTCTGGCGAGATGAGCGACATCCTGAGCCAGAATGGTACCGAAAGCTCCCACGAGGGGAGTGACGACTCCGAGATGAGCGACGAAGATGATGTCGGTCCTCTCAATGAGGGCTTCGTTGAGGAACTCTGGCCCTCCGAACAGTCAAGAGCAGCAACCGGACCTTGTACTTTGAGTGGCGCGAGAGACATGGAGAGCGAGGCTGCCGCACAATATCTTCGAGAATCTGACGAACAATTGAAGACCTGCGAGGATGAGCACTGCCCTGGGAGCGTCCCGGAAGCGGTAGAAGGCTCAGGGAAGAAGCGAGGGAGGAAAGAGTTCGAAGAATTAGAAGACCTAGGCTCAGGCAACGAGGTCAGGAAGCCAAAGCGTAAACGTCTACGGATATCAGAGCCCGGCTCAAGCGACGTTGCCGACCAGGTAAAGACCCATCAGACGCGCTCTCGAGCCATCAACTTCCGCTATAAGAAGGAGGTCTGGGACTCCCTCGATGATACGCATACCGATGATGACAATTTTGTGCCTGAGCCAAAGCGCTCGCACCGTTCGAGAATTTCGCCGAACACTGCAGAGGATAAAGAGAAGGTCATCGTCAAGCTAGAAGACGACGACGGGGGTTGTCCCAGGATGAAAGTGAGGCCCACCTACGAAGGGTGGTTCCAAGGAACTTACCGTAACATTGTCGAGGAGAACGAAGCAGACGACATAGTCGTCATGTCTGTGAACAGCTGCAACCCCTTGGATAATACGGCGGCTGATGTTCTGCCCACACCGCCTTGGACGCCTAGACCGTGGGTAGCCAAGGAAGCAGAGGCTCTCCGCTTCTGGGTCCAGGATTATGGAGTCAAGGACTGGAAATTGATAGCCTGGTGTTTGGGACGGTCCGTCGAAGAGTGCCAAAGTAAGTGTGGTGAAATCATCCTTGCACGAAATGTCCAGGCCAAGCGAGACGCTCTTGCTGGTCTTCCCCAGGAACTCGTCGCCCACTTCGCCAAAGCACTGGCTTTAGCTCTGAGTGCCTCATCTACACTAGTGCTATATGCACAATCGACGGTGCCGGCAGCTACAGGTCCGAGGATTTCCCAGCGAGTCCTAAGACCGCGAAATAAGTTGAACACACCCAAGCTCCCATGTGGTGAGATTGCGTACGATCCGAAAGCAAGGAGCCTGCCAAGGGTAGAAAAGAGCAGAGCTCTTGTCGATTCCAACGGCGATCAAGTTCCTGGGACCGGGCAGGAGGTGGGCTCAGCGCTGGCACAATCCTGGGGAAGGAAGCCTCGTCCCCAGAGACTGAAGCTCACAGTCAAGCCTCGTGTGCAAATTGCATCGAGAGATGACGGTTCATCGGACGCAGTCGCGGTAGACCAGGCCAAAGTGAGGCAAGCTGGAGTTGCGAAGCACTACGATAGTGGAGTATGGCATTATGGAGCGAGTCGGCGGGCGGGCCACCAAAAGCGGTGATACTATGAAGAGAGCACAGGCCAACGATAGAATCAGCAACGATTCCATTTCATACGTCCGGGGCTTTTGAAGGGACGGTCTGTTCAGGGAAGGGACACCATATCATTGCATGCATTAGCGAGGTATCTTCGTTCCGATTCCCAGACTTGAGGAGTCACGGCGCTGTTCTTTCACCCATCGTTCAAGCATTTTCCATGCTCTCTCTTCGTACTACTAGAACAATATCCCAGTCACAGTTCTACCTAGGTCGACTTCATGAGCATGTTTCGACTTTCATATTTAGTGAGGAGCCCGCTGTTTGGAGCTTTCTCTTCAAATAGGGTCTTCAGCAATATCGTTCATAGCAAATAGCGCCCTCGAACAAAGCAAGCAGTGCTAAAAAGTCCTTTTTCCAGAATTTCAGTCGGCCATGATTGGTAGTGACCTATAGATCTACCCAAAACATCGAAGCCACGACGTGTACGTGTCAGAATGGCCAGACGGCGATCGGAAAAACAATCTGCCAGCGCATGCTTCGCTGCATGGCAGCTGATGCGGTCTTGAGATTCTTTTGTCTTCAATAAGTGACGAAATTAACAACGTCGGCCTACGCTACTCTCTTTTCTCCTCCTAGAAATCTCCTGGAATATCTCCTGCCACCGGAAAACATGCTCCGATAACAGCCTCTCGGTGAAGCTCCACCGACCTATGCCTGGTCTCCGTCTCACCTCTACGAAATCCAACAATGCACGACCCTTTTCCCGTCGCTCCCCCGCCCTTCCTCGTATCTCTTACACAACCCCTCGCAAGTCATCTCTCTCTACCTACGCTTCCACTTCACATACACGAACTCCTCATCGCGGCCCTCACTTATCACTGCATCTGCCGCTACATCTCGCCCTTCCTCTCTGCTCGCCTTTTTCCTAAGACATATCCAAAACTCTCTGCTCGGACCCGGCTTAATTGGGACGTCCATGTCGTATCTCTAGCCCAAAGTTGCTTCATCAATAGTCTGGCACTATGGGTCATGTTCACGGACAAAGAGAGGGGCTCTATGGACTGGGAGGAAAGAGTGTGGGGCTACACAGGGGCTGATGGTATGATCCAAAGCTTTGCAGCCGGGTACTTTCTATGGGACCTCTCAGTATGTGCAGGCAATGTGAGCGTGTTTGGATTCGGCCTATTGGCCCATGCGGTGGCAGCGCTGGTGGTTTATAGCTTGGGCTTTGTGAGTTCTGTCCATCCTCGAAGGACTAACGGACGTTTCAACGAAGGGGGAGTCCTAGCTAATACAGCGAGCAGCGACCATTCGTCAATTTCTACGGCCCAACATTCATCCTCTACGAGCTTTCCTCGCCCTTCCTGAATTTCCACTGGTTCTTCGATAAGCTCCACATGACCGGATCACGTCCGCAGTGGTACAATGGCATCCTCCTCCTCTCGAGCTTCTTCTGCTGCCGTCTTCTCTGGGGTACATATCAGAGCATCCGCGTCTATCAGGATGTCTGGGCTGCATTGCACTATGACCCTGCCATCAAATCAAAGCCGGTTTTCGAGCCTGCTGGCGAGGGCATGGAGTCGATGAGGTTCGCGGGTGATTACGCTGTACCGAACTGGCTCGCTTGTGTCTATCTGACCAGTAATATCGTTCTACACACGCTGAACTTCTACTGGTTTGGCAAAATGATCGAGACTATAAGGAGGAGATTCCAGGAGAAGCCAGGTGATAAGAAGGGGCCTGCAGAGAAGGAAGAAGGGGTGATGGTGGAGGGCTTGATGGATAGCAGCACACTTATCACTGAGATCGTGGATGACGTTGATGAGAGCGCTGTTCTTGTGAATGGAGATGTTGGGAAAGGCAAGATGGAGGCGGGTATTGCGGATGAGAAGAGCATCATCGAAGTGGAGCAGACCGAAGTCAGAAGGAGGAAGGTGTGAAAAGGCGTGCTGTACACTGAGACTATTAATAACAGCGGTTGTATCATGGTAACTAGGATGCTGTCTATGTTTGGCATTAAGAGCCTTGGATAGACGAGTCCACCACATAATGCTCATGGACCTTGTTAATGCCCACCAATCGCACATTGTAAACCTAACGAACGTCAATTTTGTACAGATTTGCAAATGCAGAGCCGTCCATGTTTACGCACCTCCTAAGACCTCGAATCTTACGGAGAGATATAAAGCATGCTCCGTTACTCCTTTCTTCGATAGGTATGGTTGGGCTGTTTCTTTCAACGCTTCTTCGAAACAGTCTGGAACCCCTGCATCCAAGGCCAAAGGACCTCTGGTATTTTGACAAAGCCTTCATCGTCCCAACCGTTCTCCAACAAGGCACCAAGCACCCGCGGCACCGCCACCGCTGTAGCGTTCACCGTGAAGGGGAACTCCATCTTACTCATAGATCCAGAAGGGCTCTTTACACGAGTATTCATCCGCCTAGTTTGGTAATCTGTACATATCGAAGCGGAGGTGACTTCGCCCCAGCCCTCATTTTTCTCTTGGCGCGAGGGAAAGTAAGCTTCAATGTCTTGTTTTCGCGTGGCACTTGACCCAAGATCTGTGGATGGCATCTCGAGGATACGGCAGTGGAGGCCGAGGTCTTGTAGTATCTCCTTTTGGATGGCGAGCATGGAGTGGAAGATCTCTGTTTCGGCTCCTGGCAGTGTCCAGGCGAACATTTCCACCTTCGTAAATTCATGGACACGGTATAGACCTTTCGTCCCAGCGCCACGTGCTCCAGCTTCTGCTCTGTAGCAGCGACTTGGGCCCACCACGCGCAATGGCAGATCATGTTGATCGAGTGTCATGTTCGCCTTCATGCTCGCAAATGGAATCTCTGCTGTCCCAGTAAGACTATGGCTGGGTATAGAGTCATCTTCGGCTTCTCCCTTTTTGCCTTTCTGTACGGCGTATACTTGTTGTTCGCCATTCTGATCACGAGGACGAAAGCCACAGGCTGAAGACATATGCGAGTAGACCATTGAAGGAGGCGTTACGATATTGAAGCCGTGAGACATGGCGACTTTGAGGGCATACTGGACCAAGGCTTGCTCCAGAAGTGCGGCTTCGTTCTTGAGATAGTACCACCCCCATCCACTGGTTGTAGCTGCTCCTGCAAAGTCGAGTAGATCAAGCTCGTGGCCTATTTGGACATGATTCCTTGAAGTAGCTCCATGTGACGAGACTTGATGGTTTGGATGCTCGTTGATGTAGCCAATGACATGGGGCTCCTCTCCCCTCGGTGTTTTCTCGCTAGTGAGATTGGGGAGTTCAGCAGCTAGAGCCTCGATCTCCTCTGTCAACTGTTCTTCTCGCGCTTCTGTGGTCGAAAGCTGCTCCTTCAGCTCTCGTGCTTCACTCAGCAGCTGATCCCTGCCTTCGCCCTCCACATCTTCACGCCCAGCTCCAAGCCCACTGGATGTTTTAGCATGCGAGAGCTTCGATCTAATGACATTACTCTTTTCCCTCAACGCACGGGCGCCGTTCTGAGACTGTAACCATTCGTCGAAGAGTTTGACGATTTTAAACGGACTCTCCTTCAGTGCTTTGTAGTTGCGTTCAGAGCAGGTCTTCGAGTAAAGCTCGGGGTTCTGCCGAATGTGTTTGATGTTGATGGAGGGCTTAGGCGCGAAGGAGGGGACGTTGTGGCGAGCATTGGGTCTAGACGTAGACAACGGACGTGCCAGTCGCCCATTGAATGGTGTCCTTCTTGGGACGAGTCCCCCAAGGATCGGACTTTTCATGACAAACACCTGAAAGGTGCCGAAGACATTTTGGTATTCCCCAAATCGAGCTTACGGTGGTCGATAAGTCTGCATGCGCAATCAATTTATATTCGTTTTTCCACCTTTCTTTTCACGCATGTACGACCAACAAACCGAAAGTCCCAGGATCCTTAATCGCAAATATTGTTACGATGAGCACTCGAATGGCTATCTAGGTGACATCACCTGGGCGCAAGCCACCGTGGGAAGGCACCTTCGTAATCTTTCTTCCCTATTTGATACCCTTTCTGGAGTCTCACGACATATCTACGAGTATCCCCCTAGGATCGTGGGTTCTTACCCTCAATTACTTCAGAGACATAGCTCATTACTCAACTCTCACTAGACGAACTGATATTGACTCCGAAAATTGCCAGGTTTCACAAAATGTCGACGCTTTTCTTCGAAGACACCGTCGCCTTCAGGACTGATCCCCATATCACTGGTACTGTCGAACAGACTTGGAGCGAAATCGATCCTGAACCGAATGAAGCTCTGAGCAATTGCTACGTACACAAAAGCTTGCCATCGAGAGTCCGCAAAATATGGTTTACAGAGGGTCGATTATCCACTGGCTATGTCATCGTAAGGCGACTTTCTTAGGCTTTGTCCCCTGTTTTGAAGAACTTCCTAGAGTCTTGAGACATATCCGTGAAATACGGGGTTGGATTCTTGCCTCCAGATGTCTTGTCACCCAAGTCTCATCTCAAAGAAGTAATGCTGACCGCGAAATATGCTAGGTTACTTTCATGCAACCATACGATGGCCACTGCTTGGTCTCAGAGCAATCTCTTCTACTCATTGACCGGAGTCTGGCAGCCGGCGACTTTGTCAAGAAGTCTCCTTCAGATGCTCAAAGCGGTACAGTGATAAGTACGTCAATTACATGTTCTCTGCAGCCTCTGTGCAGCGAAAAGGAGTATTTTCAACGGCATCAAAGGCCGATCCTGGGTCATTACCCATCAATTGGACCACATGCATCCAAGCAAGGCTCACACCATGAAGAATCCAATAACCCAACAGATGCCAAGCTTTCCCCACCTATTCAAGTTCCAGCGGGAGAATTGACTCATTGGCACAATTACAGAGAGCAAGATTTCATCATTTACAAAAACTGGGTCGGACAAGTCAAGTCTATCTACGACGAAGTGACAATCCGTTTGGGTAACGGCTCCGTAGTTGTCCTCGAAGATTCCGAAGAGCTAGAAGAACCATATTACATACAAGGGACTAGCTCCCATGAACTTGTTGAACGACTTGACCGAGCAGGCTTCTATAAGCACCATCCCCGACGGTATGCTACCGGTATTGGCAAGCCACAAGCGTATCCCGCTGATGCGTACCACCCTGGTATGTAGTTTTCTTGGCGATCTTGCCCTGGTCTGGGTCGCAAAACGATCGAATTGTCATTTCACAACAGATAATACTGACTTCAAAATGCTTTCAGGGCAGGATGTGCAGACGAAAAAAGGGAATCTACGCCGTGGTAGATGGAAATTTGGCGCATACGACCCCAGTCTTACTCCCCGCGGCATCGTTGTTGATGTACGGTGCGTTCAGCTTGAGGTCAAGTGGCTTTATCCGAACCAGTTCGTCCAGTTTGGAGAACAAGCCGTCCCGCCGGTGAACTTACTGGACGCTGACGAGCTGAATTCTGCAAAAGTCAGGGTATACGACCGAAGCAGGGTACCGAAACATCGATACGTTGACAAATTTCTTAACGCATCGTACGGGCCTGATACCGGATTTGGCCATAGAGTGCGTTTCCGAGATCCAGCTGGCGCTGCCGTCAAGTACGGTTTCACTCCCGTGGATCCTGAGATCCTTGGGCCTGGTCCAGAGTATACAGGTCCTTCTGGGGGTGGGGCTCACTTGTTAGACCCTTCAGAGAGGCCAACATCCCATTCTTTTAAAAGGATACCACGGGCTGCTACCCAAGGTTTCGATATGAATGTACTTCAGGTCACTGCAACATCGACCAACGCGATGGTACGCTGGCAGGACTGTACATATACCATGGAGCACTCAACTCAACTATACCCATACTTGAATATAGATGAAAACGATGTCTGGCCCGGTGACAAGATTTCATTCAAGCCTGATGAGGAGCAACTGGACGCGAACAATCCGAGCGCAATACGAGTCCACAAGGCAGGTGTCGTTCAAAGCGTTGATGCGGTTGGGCGAATTGCGAGCGTACGCTGGTACGACGGTGCCCAAATCGATATTGAGGCTGATAACGACGATATGACAACATGGCAATTTTCCGGATTATGGTACGGTAAATTAGGGACCGAGACTTCCGAAGTGCCACTCTATGACATTGCTGCTTATCCTACTATAAACATGAACCGAGGAGATGGAGCCATTGTTCTACCGGAACTGCACTTGCCTGTAAGTGTGGGGTCGCGCACCTCTAGGCTCCTTTCCGCTGGAATTGGTAGAGCCTTCGGCCTTCTTGGCATTCCAGCATCCCAATCTTCTGGCACCAATCCTCGTGCAAGTGACGACTCCCCATCTTCGGGTCCTCTTCCTGCCTCCAACTTTGATGAATTGGGCTCGGAGAACATCGATTGGTGTGGAGAAATTATCGATTTCTGCCTTGATGGAGATGTGACAGTTCGGCTGGGAGCGGCTGCTGAGGTTCGTGATATCAAGGTCCCGCCAGGAAGAATCCTCGTTGTCGGCCTCGAGGATGTGGACGATGACTCTGATTACACTGATGAGGATGATGAGGATTTGAGCGACGAGATGTCCGTTGACGAAATAGACACGGACCGTGATAGTGATGAGGCATCAGTCGATCCAATCGACGTTTCCGTCGAATACGACGGGGAGAAGCCAGCAGACGCTGACAATGACGGGATCTGGACTACAGATGAGGAAGACGATCAAGAATTTGATTTGGAAAACGCGCAAGTAGATGGTGCCCTACCCTCGGGGAACGATCATGATTTCGAGTCTCGCCTCGAGAGCCGCGTTGGAACGGCAATACACTTCGCTAGCTATACTTCCATGCCTGTCTCGTTCAGTGTGCTAGATGGTACACCCACGGATCACCATTTCCTCAACACACCTCGGAACCTAAATGCTAGCGTGATGCGGCGCATAATGAAGGAGAACGGCATACTGCGACGTTCTCTGCCCGATGGCGTCTTCGTGCGAGCCTGGGAGTCTCGGCTTGACCTCCTTCGCGTTCTCATTATTGGGCCGCATGGCACGCCTTATGAGTTTGCTCCCTTTGTAGTCGATCTCCAGTTTGGCCCCGATTTCCCATCTTCACCACCTGACACGTTCTTCCATTCTTGGACGGGAAACCTTGGGCGGATCAATCCGAATTTGTATGAAGACGGTAAGATCTGCCTAAGTCTTTTGGGAACCTGGAATGCAGATGAAAAACATGAGTCCTGGTCAGCGAAGCACTCAACCGTTCTACAAATCATCGTTAGTCTGATGGGTCTCGTGTTGGTAAAAGAACCCTACTACAGTACGTGAAGCCCTTCCCCGAGCCAAGCATTCCCACGCATGATTTCTATGATGACTTGAGTGCATTTGGCTCGAGTATAATCAACGGCGCATGCCACAGATTGTCGATGATGTAAAATCTCAGCTACCTTATTATACAATGTCTGAAAAATCATGGGTGGCCTCTACTCTACTCCTTTAGTGTGTCGTGATGGGCCCTTCCTACGAAGATTGCCAAAACAGCTTCTCGCTATCCCATAGCCTTTATGCGAGAAGTTCGCGTAGCTAATTGTGCCCTTGTATACAGATGAGGCGGGTTTTGACGTTTTGGTTGGGTCCGCAGACTCACGAATTCCCTCCCAACTCTACACAGAAAAGGTCTATGTCTTGTCGAAAGCGTTTATCAAGACCGCTCTCACATCCCCATTGCAAGGCCTAGATGGTATAATCAAATGGCTTTATCTCACCTCGCCGGAGGCGAGTCCGCGCTTGTTGCGTCGTGTCGTTGAAGACTCGGAGGCATTGCTACCTGAGACAAGCACTGCAAATGTAGTCGACGAAGTACGCAGCCTCAGAGACGAACCTACTCTAGGGCCCACAAGGCTAAGTGCTGGAGCCTTGATTTTACTCAGGAGGAATTTAGTATGGTTGAAAGACTACCTGGAGCATGATCAGGAGCAGAAATGAAAGGTGGCCTGACCAGCGAAATGAATTGCAACACAAAGGCTTCCTCCGGCGTTTCTTGCTTTTGCTTCAGAGATACCCAATGCTAGCGATGTTTTTCAGCAAAAATAATTTCGCCTTGTCGGGCGAGAATCGCCACCTGTAAGACACGTGTTCCTGGTTGTCACACAAGTCCGAAACCAGCTCCCATCCCTGAGGATCCCGCTGTTACACTCACTATCAAGCAAAGCATTGAAAAAGCCGAGTCTCTCTTCCTATCTTTACTTATCAAAACGACCAGGTCATCGAAGCAATCGGTAACTGTAACCTTGACAAGCCAACATACAACAAGTCGGACCATTCCAGCAATCAATCAAAATGGCTCGCAACCCGACCAACCACGCCTATGGTCGGTCAGAAATCCCTAGCTGTCCCCAAGATATTGCTAATGGATGATGCTGTAGCTATGGGACTCCATTTCGGTCCGAGGTTCATGTGTGTACCCTGCTGTCACCTGAGACAGCTGCAGCATATATGCTAACCTACCCCCTTGCAGCACTGCCGCGCATGCCTTGCGTGTCCCTAGGACTTCCTCAAGGCTGGCCAACCATATATCCGCCGCTGGCGTGCCTTACTATTGGCCGGTCGACGTCAAGGATAGCCTACTTGAAGCTGCAGAAGATCTGCGTATCGACCTCATGTCAGATACGGTGCTTAGCCACGAGGAGACTGTGCGTCTTGCTTACAATCTCGGCGAGTCCCAGGATGGTAACACCTTTCTCCTGATCATGGTAAATTATAACCCTAGGGAGCTTTACTTCTCATTTGCGGAATTCAGCGACCATGAGGACCCATAATACCACCCGCGTTATCCGGTCAATGGCCAATACACGCTCAAGGATCTAGGAGAAGACTATGGCTCTAAATCTCCCCATCCGGCTATCTACAACAAGCGGATTAGAGAGGCCCTGGACACTCTCATCGACAAGCACGCCGTCATGGACCCCGAGGATATCGACGACCCTGATCGCGAGGATCTAGCGGAGCTCCCTTACAAGGACGTTAAAGCTGTCCTTCTTACTGGAGATGCTTCTACCCCAGCGATGGAGTAGATGAAGGAGATCCTTCGAACTAGATTTTCAAATCTTACTACTTCCAACGGTATGGCTGTTGTCTTCGACAACATGGACCCAAGCTACGTTGGAGCGCTTGGGGCGGCGAGGGCTGTGAGAGCCAAGGTGGAGAATATGGAGGTGATTTATGATGTCATTGAGCCTGTTGATCTGTAAGGGTGGGTTGGCCAGAGGACATCGCAGGTAGAATTGTACTGCGTTGAGCGATTGTGGAGGATAGAGCAGGTCAAATAGTATTGCGTCTACGATCCGTGTCTTCTGGCTGAGTTTGGTGTTCTCTGAATGCGGTTCTGTGCTCTTTTATGCTATGTGGGGGATTGCTGAAAAGTGATGGGAGGTAATTGTGTTTCAAAATCCTGCGAAAACCATAATAGACAAAATACATAAATAGAGGTTGGGGAGGAAGTGTCATGTAGAACATTGCAATGATGGACATCAAGCCCGAGTGTCACTTTTGTTTCACTTCTGCATCAACTCTTCTATGCACTCGTACATCTCTTATCGAGGTTCTATATAATATTTGAGGAAATTGAATCTAAATATCCACATGTAGATCATGCTCGGAACACCGGATTTAGTACAGCAGCGACCTGTTCATAAACCGTGAACAGAATCCCTCCGCTGAACACCGTCCTTCCCAGTCGCATCGTCGTTCCCCTCCAAAATCCCTTCACTCCACCATCAGCAACAATGCTCTTGAAAGCCTCCACAGTGCTGGCACCCTTTGCACTCTGCGAGCGCGTCTTGATCGTATCGAATGGCATAGTCGTGTAAGTCGTCACAATCCCTGCCACCGCTCCGTTGGCGAAGTTCACCGCGGTGCTTTGCTCCATATTGCGCGTTTTCTCAAAGTCCTTGAGGATGTTGTACGTGCCCATGCGAAAAGCAGTCGCGGATGCTTGCTTAAGCGTGTTTCCAGCAAAGCCACGGTAGATTCCAAGGATACCCTCTTCTTGGTAGATGAATTTTACAGCATGCGGTGCTGAGCGAAACCGCTTGGCATTCCTCGCATCGTCGATTAAGGCAGTTTTGATACGCTCAGTCGGCGTTACTGCAAATAAAGAGGCAACTACTCCAGCGGACATACCGGCGAGCATGTTGCGGATTGGAGTAAATGCGCCGGTCTCTGTGTCCGCGAAAGCGTTTTTGATCGTATCGAAGGATAAGAAGCGAACTCCATCTTTGCCCACAGACCCAATTACCAAGGACGAGCAACCCTTGTACAAAGCTCGGGCGCCCTCATTCTTGAAGACTTGCCCAACAACGAGAAATGGATTTTTGGGTGTGGGCACGCCTGCTTCATTGCGAAGCTGCACACGAGTTTTGGCGAATTCGAACGGATACTATTCTACGATAAGCTTTACGCTGTGGTTGGGAGCCATACGCATGACCATGCTTTGGGGGACGTCCGGCGCTTCGAGAAGACTCGAACTTACTTACTGAACTAGCAGCTTCAATGGCACCGGCGATACCCCCAGAAAGAAATGAGACTATGGGGGGTGTCTTGGAGTCCTATATCGATCGATATTCCAGATTAGTGCTCCTCAAAGCTCCTCACAGGTGAGACTTGCTTACACTTGCTCCAGAGTTGGGGCTCATTAGAGAGAGGAAACCATATTGTCGTATGTAAGGTAGTTTAAAAAGTTCCGAGAGCGCCACCAGCGCTAAGTGGAGGATGTGCTCCTAGATGACGCTAATGGAAGCAACCGGCGCTATGATCCATAGCGCGAGATCGTGTATTGCTAGACTACCTGACGACATTCCTGTTCTATTTCCTCCTCTGCTGCTTTATCATGAACTACATCTTCACTAACACGGCAGAACTCGACCCAATCAGCGCTCGATGGTTTCATTTGGTGTAATGATGTTTCGATATCTCGACTACTGCATCGGATCTTTCGCCTGATTGTTAATTCAGCTATCTGAACTACAAGGGCAACATAGCTAGACGCCGTTGAGATGAAAGATCTCAGCCGTGATACTATAGACCATTGTGCCGTCGATTTCTCCGTCGGCCCTAGGCGGCCTTACATGATTACATTATGTAAATACAATCACTAGGTCCTCCGCTTGAGTTCCTGCTGGCTCTGATACGTACACAATCACCTTCGTTGCCCTGCTCCACCCGTGGAGAAGGCTTATTCAATTTATAATGCGATGGGATGTATACGTCTTATGTTCTATGCGTGCCGATGCAGACGGGCTCACAAGCGCTAATATGCGACCCATCGGAACAATGTTTTGTCCAACCGCAGATACAACCGAACGTCTCATGCAAATGGCTATGAAACACAATCGCGATTCACGAACAAGCATGCGCCTTTGAATGAATTTGGCTTTTGCTTATAATAGAATCAGGATTTATACTCCCATGTTGGGATTTCTCTGCACACAAACTATAATTCTAGGTTGCGAAAACGTTGCAAAAACATCCTTCTTCTCTAGATGAGCAATAAAGCGAGATTTAAGACATGTTCTCCCTCATCCCCCTTTTAGCATTGCTCCTTGCCACCCTAGCTCTTTCAGCTCCCCAAGCATCTCCTGTCGCTGGAGCAATCGCCACCCCTCCGCCGACAGCAACCCCAGCTGCCAGCGGAGTCAGCACCGGCCCCGCTGCTGCCCCTTCAGATCAATGTGGCCCCAGAATCCCCGACCCCAACGTCCCGGACTCATGCGACAGCTTCGTCCAGCCGGTCGATAGCCCAGCGGCCTACGGCGTGAACTGCTCTAGCGATGGCACCGGCGTAACACTCAATGCTACCAGCTGCGAAGAACTCATCCCAATACTTTGCGAAAAACAATGGCAGCATCCGGGCGAATGGACCTGGGCCACATACGACGGTTGCACTCTTGGCGCTTTCCTGCCACCCATAGATTACACTGGCGCTGCTCCGTGGCCTGCCCAAGCGAATTGCGAGGTCCTCATCTATGGTGCCATGCTTCAGACATGCGATGATGGCACAAATCAATACAATCAGGCGACCGTCAATCTGCGAGTCTACCCTGACAATACACCCGGCGGAAAGGGTGAAGCGGTCAATGTGGGCTATCCCTCGTACCTCATCGCGGAATCGCAGCCGAGGAACCTAAGCGACAAGACCTGCACTGAAGGAATTGACCCTTATCCGACACCGTGCGCCTTTGTGAAGGGTCCGAATGCAGTGCAGCTTCCAGCTGCTGGGTTGATAAGTCAAGCTTTGGTGCAAGAGGCTGCGGCTGCAAGTACTTTTTATGCGGAGTATGCAAGTGAGACTGCGGCGGCGGCAGCGGCAGGGTTCACATGAGAAGTGGGGCCAGATAATGCTGTGAGTGCTACTGCTCAGAGTGCTGGGAATTGAGCGCCGGTACCATCGTTTGTAGAACATTGACAAAACATGTTTAAACTTTTTAGAACGCGTGATACGCGTCATCTTGAGCGCTCATAGGGTATTTTCTTGCTTTTTGGGAGCTTCGGATTGCGGATTGCGGGCTCTGTAGCCCTCGCAAATGCCACTGATTCTGGCACCAGGCCAACTTGAAGCAGTCATTGGTTGGTAGCGTTGGCACGTGTTATCGATGCTTCGTGCATGGTTTTGGTTGTCAATCTCTGTTGTAGAGATGCTAGTGAACTTGATATGGTCTTCTAAAACGAATTCCTTATTTTGCTCTTCTTGTACTTGGCTCGGTGGGCCTGTATGAAGGCCCTGCAATGGCTGGCTGGTGGATGCTGGCATTCCATGTTCTGCGTACGGGTTTTCTGGGAGCCCGTCGTCTTCTATGACTACTTCCCTGGTCCTGCCGAGGAAAAGCTTGCTGTTCTCGAACGTCTCTGTTACCCGCTTGATTTTTTTGGGCGTTTGCACCACGCAAAGTTCTTTAGCAATGAGGCAATTTGCGGTAAGATCCCGCAGCTCAGTGCCTTATAAAGACGGATGGGAGGCAACATGGGACAGAATAGAGGGGATCATAGCAGTGGGTACGGTAAAGACAATGTTCGATGGGGCAGCGGAAGTGCCAAGCGCGGGGTAACTATCCACTTTGATGAAGACCATGGAGTGGGTTATAAAGCTGCCAATGAGGTCGTTGTGGAGCTTTGAGAGTTCCCAGTGGACCACTTGGGAGGTTCTCTTCTGGAAGTAGAAGAGGTGCCAACAGCGGCGTAGTGGTCCAGTCTGGTGGACACCGTGGATGTGATATTGAGTTACCAATGGACTCATTGTAGAGCTTAGGGAGTTGCCGGGGGATAACTTTGGGGGTTTGGGTGGAGGCGGAGGCGTAGAGGATGGGCTCCTTACCCTCGAATTGGGTAGCTCCCGGCTTCCGTGCTGCTACTTGCGCATTTTAACGGATTCTCCCCGCAAGTGTTAGTCGTCTGTGAGGTTATCTTGAGCTTGAAATGAGGCCTCATTTGGTACGATGGAGACGGCTTCGATGCTTGGGTGCTCAACGAGAGCTTGAGGTGAGGCCTCGGTCGGCTCACACAAGGAAAAACGTGAGTGGTATAATCGAATCCTTTTCGTCCCTCAAGTTTGTGTGTGAATCGAAGAGTGGTGGAAAAACTCGTGGAATTCGTGTTGATATAGATGTATAGAACTTGAGGTGTAGAGGTGCGTGAAGCCACGTCAAGGTGATATTACATCACGTTCATCCTGAGCGAGAGTAGACCCATGTGGATAGTACTTATCCACTGTGAGGTGGATTTCGGAGTAGGGCATAACGTTACCAATGAGTACGTTGTAGACATCGGAGGGCGCCTGGAGTACCACTGGGGGGGGTTGCAAGCTTGCATCGGCATAGGCTGGGGACTTCTTACCCTTTGCTTTTGCGGATCTCAACTTCTGTACCACTGCTAGAGAGGTATTTGCGGGCTTGGTCGCGGGTTTCGTGATTGGTAGTGTTGTGAGCTCTAAGATGCCTAAGTGGCTCATAAATTTACATATGTATGGAAGACTGGACTTAACAGTGCGAATCTGCCCGAAGCGGGGGCAAATGTTTATGCAGCCTGCGGATTAGTAGTTGAATAGATGTGATCGAGGCACAGGAGAAGAATGCGATCAAATGAACAGTCCTTGAGGGCCACCTCGAATCGATCCTGGTCTTGGGCCTTCCTAAAACAACTGTACAGCCGACGCGATGTTACATAACAACACATCCCCCCTGAGAAAGACCTCCAGATTCAGTTGTCGTCTTGGCTGCAGTTCTCGCGATATCTTCAATAACTTCGTTTATGAGTTCGCCGGTTGTAGCTGAGCATTCCGCGTACCTATCGCAGCGAAGGTCCTGAGCCACTTTGAGTCCTTCCTGCGGATAGATGACCCCATCATCCTCTTTTCTCAAATCCCTTTTCAGTCCCAATACCATCACTGGTATGTCTTCCTTTTCTTTCATATAGCACTCCACCATTCTTCTGAACCAGATCTGTTGCAAGTTCACTAGGCTTCTTCTGTCAACAATGCTGTAGCATAGCACTACGAAGTCTGGTCGGAGCAGAGTATAGCTTTCAGGAGAGGCAGTGTCGTAGAATTCGAATCGGTAAGGCCGATTATACATGCGGATGTCGTAGACAAACGGCTGATCAAGGTCACGTAGGAGAGGTAGATGGGTGGTCTTCTGGCGCATGGAATGCGAGCCATGACTCAACTTTGAGAGAAAGGTTGATTTGCCACATTCTGGGTCGCCCAGCAAGAGAATGCTGACAGTAGGTGGTTCATCCATTACTCGTACTCAGCTGTATCTCATCAAGGACCATGTCTTAGCCTCGGGTCCCCAAGAAGTTCGAAATCTTGGCATGCCGAGTGTCCTGACGACATTTTGGTCTTGATGTTGTAGGTCGTAGAGAGGGGTGGAGATAATGATTGATAGACTTTTCAAAGGAAAATCCATGGGAGCTATTGTGCTTCACCGCGTTTTGTGATTGTTTCGTTCACCATGTGAACCCCCGCGAAGTGACTGACCGCCGCAGTCTCATTTGCATCACCGAAAATACTGTAAACAATGGCTCATCTTTGAGAAGGAAAGTCGAATTGCTGGGTTATGGTTCGCCTACTCGTAGCAAGGAGATGCTGACTGTAGGTCGCTCATCCAGGAATTCGACAGGCGTCCAGCACCATGTCTTGGCGAGCCTCGGAATTAAGAGATGGAGCAACCGGGGGAGACGAGGTTTTATATAGCACTCAGCAGAGAATACACATGAAAGCTAGTGTTTTTCAAAACGCGTTGTGAATCGTGGAGTCACCTCATGAGCCCTTCACTAGTATTGAACTACTTCCCTTGAGGTCATGTCATTCCAGCATCACAGGAAGCAAAGACGACGTCGGGAACAATTCACGAGAGCAGCTTAGAAGGAAAGATGAGTCTTGTGGATGGACGCAGGAATTGCATTGTGATAGCTATGTCTTTGTTCACGGAGTTAGGAGCCTATTACGATACATCCTTTTGATAGCACAGGGCATTCCCCTAAGAGACGCAGGCGCCTACTAGGTATCTTTCCCTCATGAGTGCCGTCAATTCTTCTCCATTTCATAGCTCATCGACCCATAATTACCACTGAACTTCACCCTCCTTCTTGGTCTCAGTGTTCCAGCCCTCATTCCCAGTCTGCACAGGCGCAGAGCCAGCAGCCCAGTCCGCACCTTCCGCATCCCAAGTAGAACTAGGCTGGGCGCCAGCAGTGTTGGTCGCAGCACTGAAAGCTGCTCCTCCTGGAGCACCACCCGGAACCTCCCATTCAGAGTTGCCTGCGAAGCCCTGGTCAATGGCCTGAGTACCGACGTCACCAACACCTGGAAGCTTGTCCTCGGGCATATCCGCAGAGTCCTTGTTCTCCTCAGCTTCAGGATCACGGTAGAAGTACAGATCAACCATGACATCCCACTCCGTCTCACGATCAGCCAATGTACCACGCAACCTCAGTACCTCGCGTGCCAGCATCCACCAAATCAGGCCAATAGCATGACGACCCTTGTTATTTGTGGGGATGGCGACGTCGACGAATTCGGTTGGAGAATCGGTATCACAGAGTGCGACAACGGGAATGTTGACGTAGGAGGCCTCCTTGATAGCTTGGGCGTCAGTGCGGGGATCGGTCACAATGATGAGGCGGGGCTCTTTGAAAGAGCGAGTGATGTAGTTGGTGAAGTTGCCAGGCGTGAATCGCCCGGCAATGGCGACAGCACCAGTGTGGGCGGCAAACTTGAGAACAGCGCGTTGACCGTAAGGACGAGCAGAGATGACAGCAATGTCGGCTGGGTTGTCGACGGCTGCAATGATGCGAGCTGCTAATACAACCTTCTCCCTAAGCACACGTCCAGATTAATTGCGGGCTCACAATGACATGACGATGTAGTTCTCACCAGGTCTTGCCGATGTTGATCACGTTGACTCCATCTGGACGAGTCTTCCACAGGTATGGCTCCATGTGGACTTGCAGGTTCTTGGAGCCGATGTGACATTGAGCCGCGAGCAACATCTCAATGTCTTGAGAGGTGGCATTGAAGATGGGGGGGAGATTGTTGGGCGCCATGTTCGCGGTCCTGATCTCTGTAAACGCGTTATGTCAAGGAGACCGCCGCTATATGGAGGTGTCGTCGTTCGCTATCGAACTCGACATTTTGTGCGGGAGACTAACGTAATTTCTGTACATACGCTAGCTTAGGGTTGTAAAGTAAATTACGTAGATCATGCCGACCATGCCCCAACTATCTGATTGAAACTAACTTGATAGCAAAGCCCACATGATGACCTCGAGGTTGCCATTGCGAACTTCAGTGCGTGCCGCATGCGGTATGCCTCGAAACCCCCATGTGAATTTGACGGAGCCAAAGGCTAATATCGCACAGAGTCATTATGGACCAACTCACCTCCAGCTTTTCTCGCCCCTCCTTTGATGATCTCTAGTCGCTCACTCTCTTCTACTGCCTCCCTTGCTACGACTTTGAGAAAGACCAAGATCAAGACTCAGGATTCACGCGACCCCTACAAACTTCGCCAAGCCCAAGCCCGCAAAGAAGCCAACCTCAGCAGACAAGCCGTGCTGCAAGAGCAAAGGAAAAAAGAGCTTGGAGATCCTATACGTGGCATTGCAACGCAATTTGTTGAATCTTTTGACACAGTCGAACCCCAAGATGTTGCATTGGACCCAGATGCCGTCAACCTTGAGCCTTTGAAGGAGAACAAAGATCAACCGCCTCCATCCCCTGCCTATGCGTCCAAAGAAAACCATCTGAATTACGGCGTCAAGCAGGAAAGGCTAGAAAAATATCTCGACTTTTCTCGTTCGCTCACAGAGCCGATGGAGCCTGAGCAGCTGAGTCGGAGTAGAAAGAGTGATGATGCCGGAGACCGTCAGAGATGGGAAGCGCGGCACTCGACGGCTTCGGAGGCGGTCCAGCGTATCGTAAGCCTCGCCAGTGGGAGCAGCAAGCAACGAACAAAGAAGAACATTGAGCGCATTATTGATACGTTTGGACGCCACAACACTGATCAGATACTCAAGCCAAAAGCATCAGCGTTCGTCAAGCACAATCCAGAAACCCCAGCCCCAGAGGCGACCCCGAGAGTGGGGCCAGACACAGGATCTAGCGAGGTGCAAATTGGGATCTTGACTGCTAAGATACGTGTACTTGCAGACCGATATGAAGGTCCGAACAGGAACGACAAGATCAACAAGCGGAATTTAAGGCTACTACTACACAGGCGACAAAAGCTACTTAGCTACATGGAGAAGAAAGAGAGGGGGTCAGAGAGGTGGCAGAACATGATTGGGACATTGGGATTGACTCCGGCTTGTTGGAAGGGTCAGATCGCAGTTCAGTGAGGAGTATTCACGATTGCTGTAGAGCTAGGCCAATATCCTCAACCTAGAAATAATTCGTGGGGATGGTGATGGTAAAACTGCGCCTTGCCTCAGTCCCTCAGATATGCCAAGCTCCGTTAAGCCCCTTCGGGTTAGCTTCCGCTCGCTAAGCCCCTTCGGGTTAGCGCCTTTTATTTACTACGGAACCTTTAGGTAGCACGTCTAAGCGTAAAATCCGAATATTACGTTTAGTTCGCCTTATTTTAATTATCGATTATTAAAATACCCGTACTATTCTACTTTTAAATTAATACCGTAATCTTAGCGATAAAATCTAAATTTATTACGTATTAATATAACCGCGTATAGAAATATTATAGTTAATAATTATTTTAATATTAATAGAATTTAAATTATAAACGACTATTTATAAACTTTTTTATTATTATTTATAAAATTATAATACCGGCGTAATAAAAATCCTACTAAAAGTATTTATTAATTAATTAATTATCGTTATTTATTAAGTATTAAAGAGTATATATTTATTATTAAAAATTAAAAATTATTCTTTATTTAACCCCCTCGATAAAGTATAATATATTTAAGCCCTAGAATTTTATAAAGATCGTATTTTTATTATCCCCGTTATTATTCGTTACCCCGTCTTCTTTTTTTTCCTCTTTCGTCGGTTTATCCTAATTTATATCGAGGCCGATTATTTTTACGTTCGTTTTAGATTTTATTTTAATATTTAATATATTCTTATTATTAAGGATTATATTATTAATTTTAATATAATTATAAAGTTTCGTTAGATCGAGTTTCTTTCTATATTAAAGGCCCTTTTAAATTATATAATAATATAAATTATATAAAGCCTCTCTACGATAGTAATTATTTAAATAAAATAAATTCTTTATATTAAAAGTTAGAGATCGTAGTTAAATAATTTATACTAGATACTCGTTTTTTTATTTAAAAAAGTTTATTAAATTCGTTATTAGGGCTCCGTAAACTCTATCTTTTATATCGAATCCTATATTTCGCTACTCCGCTCGAGTATCTATTATAATAAAAAGACGATTAAGACTATTATTTATCGATAAATAAACTCTAATATAACGGAAATAATAACTAAAATAGAACTATATATTTATAGATCCGGGATCTTTATTATATTTATTATTAATCGAGTAATCGGGATAATTTAAGCGCTAGACGTTATATTTAAAAAGAATACTCGTTATATCTTTATAAATAACTTTATTAACGCTGAGTAGAGTAATATAAAATTAATCCGCTATATAAATAACCCCCCCGAGTATTTCGGGGTCTCCGATCAAGATACTATAATTTTTATTTATATTATACTTTATTAGTTTACGAAAGTCTCTTTTAAATATTAACCTCTCGTTCTTTACTAAATAAAGAATAATTTCTTCGGTATAAATAAAATAATACCCGTAAATCTAATTATAAATCTTTTTTAGAAGTATTTCGAATATTATTATAATATAATAATAGTCCAATAAGTTTTAAATATAAAGTAAATTAATTAATATATATATTATATTATAATAAATATTAAGAAGAGAGGGTATTAACGATTTAAATAATAATAATATCTATTATATTATAATAGGTATTAGGAGGAGAGGGTATTAATAATTTAAATAATAATTCCGATATTATAAATTAATAATCGAAAAGAGATTAATAATTAAAAGGGGATTAATAATCGAAAGAGATTATTTAAAATTTTATTAGAACTAAACTTTAGTCTAGGAAATAATTTTAAAAGTTTAAAAGTTTTAGGCGGGGGGCTAGCCTTCTAATATTAAATCTTTAAAAATAATTAATAATAAATATACTTTAGGGTCGAGTTTAAAGTTATTTAAATTTAAAAGTTTAATTATTTAAAATTAAAGTTTTAATTATTTAATATTAAGGTTTTAAATTCACTATTACTATAATTATAATTTTATTATTATTATATATAAATTTTCATTATTATTATTATCTAGAAATCTAGGACGTTAGTACTAGTATATTTATAATTATAGAAAATAAAATTAATATATTTATAGTCTTAAACTTTAATAGTAAATTCGGAATTTTAATTTTATTATAATTATTCGTAGATTTAATATCACTATCTAGAGGATTATTATAAGCGACGTGGTAAAACTACGCCGCGCGGATTTACTAACTTTTTAACTATTATTAAAAATTATTATAATTAGATTTAAAAATACTCTATTAAATTACTATTATTACTTTATTAATCTCGGTTTATATAATATTATTCGCGATTAAAGAAAAGGGTTCCTAGGCGGCCCCCTTTATAAATAATAATAATTTAATATATAATAATAAAGTTAGGAAAATCGGGTCGTTAAAGTATCTAGGTATAAACTAAATAATCGCTTTATAAAATCGTTTTTATTTTAATTTCTAATAGCGGATCTTCTCCTTAACTAGACGTTTAAAATATAAATTAATATTAAATACTTTTTATTTATTTAATATATATAGGCTCTTCGTTTATATATAGTATTATCCCTCCTCCCCCGTTATTAATATATTCCCGTCGATATTTATATCCTCTATCGCTTTCTATTATTTAACGGTATAACCGAGAGGGTATTTTAAACTATATATTATTCTAGTTAAATCGAATTCGTTTAATTAATTTATAAGGATTCTAGCCGGGTACTAATTAATTATAAATAAAATAATTTAATTATTTAAACGAATATTAGATTTAGGGATCTAGTCGACTTTTAAAATTCTTAAATTTATAAATAAAATAAAGTAATTATAAGTTACGAAAGTTATATATTAGTGCTCGGCGGGTCTATTAATATTCTTTCTAACTAAATTATAAAAGTTATAATAAATAATATTATATATCGTTATTCCTTAGGTTAAAGATTTAGTAGTTTTAAAATCGCGCTTTTTTTTTATAAATCTATTAGAGTCCTCGTCTCTTTTAATTTTAAAGTTTATTCTCTTTTTTCTTTATTTTATAAATATTCCTTTAATAAACCCTATAACCTTATTCTTTTTAAATTTAATAGGTCTTTTTTATTTATATTTAATAAATATCTCCTCGTTATTAAATTAATTCTTTATATTTTTATAATTATAGTTAACGTCGTTATCGATTAATATAATATCGTTATCGATTAATATATCGTCGTTATTTATTAATATATTATTATCGTCGTTTTTATCTACTTTTTCTTTCTTCTTTTTATTATAAATTAATTATTTCTTTTTAATTATTTAAGCCTTAAATACCGCCGGTTTAATTTTCGGGATTAATATATTATTTTTATCTAATTTATATTTTATACCTAGTTTCGGGGTAGGCTCTTTATATTTTAATTTAATATTATTATCTTTAAAAACTAGTTTATAGTCCTCCGTAAAATAATTCTAGTTATAATATTAATATAATAGACGGTAGAGGTTAACGAGTTAGATTTATTAAGATTCCGTTTTTAAATATCTCGCCTAAAATTATCTTTATATTTATATTATTAGAGGACGGTTTATTTAATAAATCCCCTTTATTATTATTATCGTTGAAGTAAACTATATTATTTAAGAGATTATTAATCTCCGTAATTAATATTAAATTATAAATACTATTATCCTTTACTATAATTAGTATTAAAGTATAAAGATTAAATAAAGAGATTAAGAAAATTAGTTTAAAGAAAAGAAAAAAGAAGTAAAAATTAAAATAAAAACTAATTTAAGAAATAATTTTGAAGTTTAAAGATTTTTAGGCGGGGCTAGAGGCGCCTAAATATTATTATTAATAATTATATTATTTAAAAGTGAATTTTTATTATTCGAAAATAAATTTTAAGTTTTTATTTAATTTAAAAATATCTAAGATTTAACCGTTACTAATATTAAATAAAGAAATTAAATTAGAATATTATTATTTAATATTAAATATTTATTTGAGTTTTATCTTTTAGTTAAAAATATTTAAATTTCAAAATAATCTTCTAAAGTAATAACTTTATATATTAATTAATATTAAATATTTATTTAAGTTTTACCTCCTAGCTAAAAATATTTAAATTTTAAAATAATCTTCTAGAGGAATAACTTCGTATATTAATTAATATTAAATATTTATTTGAACTTTACCTCTTAGCTAAAAATATTTAAATTTTAAAATAATTTTCTAGAGTAATAATATTATATATTAAAATTTAGTACGTAAAACTTATTAACGATTATTATTATTAATATTATTATTAGTATTTACCGTGTTAACCCTATTATTATTATCGTCGGTAATATAATAATTTATTTTATTTAAATCTTTATTATTTTTATCCGTTAAAGCTCTTTACCTCTCTTTATTTTTTATCAATTTATTATTTAACTATTTATATATTATTCTTATTAATATTTCGTAAAGATTGTTTTTCTTTAACGGTTATTAAAGCCTCGATCCTCGCGTTTATAATTAAAGCGACGAATAAATTATTAATAAATATACGTTAGAAGATTAACGAAACGATATATTAAACCGGAGAATTAAAAGTATAAATCGATCTAATCTAAAATATATTAGAAAACTTCGTTAATAATATAGAGATCGTTAACGAGATTATTACTAAGGTATAGAGTATATTAATAAATAATAAACTTTAAATAATAAACTTTAAATAATAAGATTCGTAAATAAATAAAAGGCGTATAAAGCGCTAGACTCGACGATTTTATAGAATATCCGAAAACGGGCGATAATTAATCGTAGACGAAAGAAGAAATACGTTAAAAGTATACGAAATATATAGAGGACCGTAGTATAAAATTAATAATTCGATATTATAGAAGAAAATCACCTCGGTTATATAAATTAAATCGTTAAAAAATTTATCTATAACGATATTTATTCTATAATTATTTAGTTAACGGTTAATTACTTAAAACGAAACGATTATAGACGAGGATCTATATGTAAAAATATCCCGAAAAACTAATAAATATTAAATAATTTAAATAAAACTAATATTTATACTCTTTTAATTAAATCGGGCCTAACGGATAAATAATTAATAAAATTAAAAATTAATCGAAAGTATCTAGTAAAGTTAAAAATAGATAATAACGAGGGACCTTTATTATAAAGAAAATATAAGAGATATAATTATCGCGTTATTAATAATAAAGAGACTAAGCCTAAGTCGGTAGATTATAAAATTAATAATAACGATTTAAACGGTACCTCGGAGAATAAAGATATAGTATTTTCGAGTAGTAATATTAATAAGGACGATAATAACGACGACGATAATAACGATAAAGATTAAGGAATAAATAATCGGGTTAAGTATTTCGGTTATAATTATATAAACCTATCGATTAATTCCCTTAAATAAATAATAAAGAAAAATCCAAAAACTATTAATATAAATAACGAGGTTAATTAAATCGGTACCCTCTAAGTATTTATAAAAACTAGGTCCGATTTACGATATATTTATTATATATATTTATATATTATAACTAGATATTTCGGCCTATAAACTAAATTATTAAACGAAGAGAGTATCCGTTTATAATTAATTAAATACTAGTATTATCGAAGTAATATAAATATTTTTAAGATTAATATAATTATTAAAAATTAATAACGGATAATAGCCCGATTATAAATAAATAATAATAAATATAAAGTCTATAAATACCGAATAATTAAAACGAGTATTAAAATATTTTTAATTAATTAAATATCGCGGTTTATCGTTCGTAAAATAGGAGGGCTAGAAGTATAGGATATCTAAAAAGAGACGGGTAACGTTATTATTAAAAATATATTTAATTAATTATAAACGGGGGTAAATTTAGAGGGTAACTCCGAAATTAAAATTAAAAATATTATAACGGAGGAGTTCGATATATATCTTTATTATTAAATAAAGCGGAATAAATAATTTAATAAAGAGTAGTTACGGATAATATTTTATTTATTAATATAATAAATTATCTAGTAAAATCCGATATATTAGGCTCTATATATAGACCTACGACTTAATCGTAATTACCGACTAGTTTTATATTTTTATTATATTAAATATACTCGGCCTAAAGACTCGATTTTTTTTTAATATATCGATATAAACGTATTTAAATATCTCGCCTATAGGTATAAAATTAATATTATATAAAAATTAATATCTCTTAACGACGAGACTACTAATAATTATATAAAGATTATTTTAGATTTTTATAAAAATATAGCCGAATAATAAAAGAGGGTAAAGGAGTAGGGAAAAATAATAAATAATTATATATATAAAATAAATAAGATCTAGGAGCTAGTAGATATAATTAATTATAATTAATTCGTTCTAATATTATATATATATAGAGATATAAAGATTACTCGGTCTAAAATATTATATAATTTAATATTAGGCCGCCTAGATATTACCCTCCGAAAAATTATCCTTTTATAATTTATAGAAATAAGAAAAGATAATAAAACCCTAGATAATAAAGAGTTCGATAAATAATTAGACCTCGCCTTTATTTACTTAAAGTAAATAATAGTAAATTTTATATTATCGGGGTTATTAAATAAATTTAATTTAATTTTTTATTAATTTCCGGCCGGTATTTAACTCGTTCTAATATTACCTATTAATTAAATATTAGTATATAGAGTAATTTAAGAGGACCTAGTTATCTAAAATTATATTAATTTATTATTAAAAATTAACCGAGTATACGTATAAAAAATTATTTAAAAAAATTATTTAAAAATATTAAAATTATTTAAAGTAACCTAGGGTAAAGTAAAGTAAATAAAGAAGAAATTTTATAACGAGAGTAGTTTTTTTTAATAAACGGATAATAAAATTAAAGGGCGCTAGTACTAAGTTATATAAATAACGTAGGATATTATTAATTATAAAGTAAAATCGCGCGGCGCGGTTTCGCCTAACTTTACTATTTTAATTTTATTTATAATAATCCTATACTAACTATTAATATTAATTATTAATATTAATAATCCGTATTATAAATTATATTAATATAGAAACTATATTATTATTTATTAATTTATTATTTAGTTTTTTAATATCGCCTCCTCGTTTATCTCCGTTATATATAAAGACCGTAAACCGTCTATTTAAATAAACGCGCCGTATCTTTACTCTAGACCTCCGCTTTTATATAATTTTAAATAAATTAACTTTTATTTTCTTTTCTTTAAATTCTCTCTCCGCTTTTACCTCTATCTCTACCGGTAGTAATAATTTATTAAAAGAGACGAAAGCGGGTAATAAAAAATATCGTTAATAATAAATAAAAGGCGAAAAGATTACTAGTATATTAATAATAATAACCGATATATAATAGGATATAAAGAGATTTTTAAAAATACTTTATAAACTATATAAGATTTATACTTTCTATTTAATATAAAAATAATTTTTCGATTTCGTTTATAACGAGCTATTTAGCGATTTTTAATTCGAAAAGTAATTAATACCTAAACGGCGCGATTTACTAGTTAGGAAATAAAGTTAATTAGTTATTAATATACTTTAATAAGAAATTAAAGTCCTAGAGGAGTACGAAATATTTAATATTTTTTATTTATTTATAAAAGGGTTTAAGGGTAGTACTTTATAATTATTTGAAAATATTATTTTAATTATATTACGGCTAGCCCCGTAATAGCTTAATATCTTCTACCGAGTTTACTACGAGAATAAACTAAATAGTCTATTATTATTATTAATAAATCCTACTACTTAATAGCCCGTCGTTTTTATATTATTAATACTTTATTATTTAATACGACCTTATAGGTCGATTAACTTTTAGACGATTTTAAAGTTTTATTTATATTAAGAGGGGGTACGATAACGAGTTCTCGATACTTTATATTAATTTAGTTTAATTATTTTATATTTAATATTATAGCGACGTATAGTAACCTTAAGAAAAAACGTCGAAATAAAGATTTAAATAATAAAATAGGCCGCGAGTACTATTTTAACTTATAATAACTTTAAATATATAAAAAAAAGGTATAAAGAAAGAATAAATAATTACCGAGAATTCCGATTAATTACTATTATATTAATTTTAGAAGGGTATCTCTTCGATAAAAGAGTTCTTCGATAAAATATATAATACCTAATAATTATATTATTATTAACCGAGATAATTACTCGTTACTTAATACTTATTACTATAAATATAAAAGTATATTTTTTATTTTTTATTTTATTACTCTTCCCTTTATATTTTAATATTAATAGAGGTATACTAACGAACTAAAATTCTAAATTCAATTATATTATATCGAGTCGGTAATCTCGGCGGTATATATATTTTATTTAGGTAATATAAAGTCTTTATAAATAAAAACGATACCGGTCCTAAAGAAATTAAATTTAATAACGACGAGATATTTCTTAATAATACTAGTATTTAAAGATAAGAGTATAACGGCTAATAATATTTATATATTAAAAAATATATTCAAATATTAATTTAAATTAGACGGTAAAAGTCTTATTTTTAATATTAATTTTCGATTAATATATAGTAACCTTAAGATATAGTTATATATATAATTTATTAAAACTTTATATAGCGATATTTCCGAGCTCCTATTTAATATTTTTAATTAATTATTACTAGGCTTAAATCTCTAGTACCTTCGCTTTAATATATTATAATTATTTTATAAAATTTATTAGGGCCCTAGTAACTCTATAGATTTATTTATATTATAATATATAGCCGATTATTAGGATCGCTCTAGAGTTATTTAATTAATAGACTTTTAAATATTAAAAAACCTAATTATTTATAATTATTAAATATATATAGTAAGAATGTAAATTAGAATCTTAAAATAATAATCTATAGATCTTTAATATATAGAGGATATTATATTCTAGCTCGCGGTATAAAGTACCTTAAATATTAATACCTAGTTTTATATATTAGAAAAGATTTCTAAAATTATATATATTTAATCTCTATTCACTCGCGATTAATAATTTTAAAATTATTAAAATTTCTATATATACGTCGAAATCTATTTAACCCTACGATATATTATTAAATATATTAATATTAATTTACTCCGCTACGCTTTATATTATATTATAATTCTTTTTTAAACCGACGCTATTAATATTTTAAAATATATATAAACCCTACTTTATATACTTTATATAATAGATTCACCGGTAGTAATAATAAGATTATAAAAATATATATTAACGAATAGTCTTATAAATCTACGGGGAATAACGGATATAAATTTCGAATTTAACTACTTTCTTAAACTATTTAATAATAATCTTAAAATATTTTAATATAACTGGTCCTATTATTCTAAATATAGTAATATATTATTTAAGAATTAGGCCCTTAATAGTCTATACTTTCTAAAATTAAAAAAAATAGTAAAGTTTATATTCGGAAAACTCTCCTCGGTTATATATCTAGTTAAAAGCGTTACCGAGGATATTTAAAATATAACTCTTAACCTCGTTTATAGGTCGTTTATTCGTTATATTAAATAAAATAAATTCTCTCTAAATCTAATTATTAACTTTTTCGATACCGGACTTAAACGATTAAATAGGAATATATTAAAATATAACGAGCGGTATATTTAGGAGTATATATTATTAATAGATAACGAGTATAAAAATACTCTAACGGCTAGGTTAAAGATTAAATTTAATTTTATATTAAAGAATTTTATAATTTTAACTTCTACCTTAAAGTCTTCGAGTATTATATTTATCAATTAACCCGGTAATAAATTCGCGCGGCGCGGGTTTATTAACTAGTTTTAAAATCGCGTAGAGTATTATCTATATTAATAAGATCGAGAGGGGGTTAATTTTACCAGTTTATTTATTAATACCTCCTATAATAATTAATATAATTATTATAATATTATTAATTCCCCCTTTAATTTACTCGCTTTACTATAAAAACTAGATTATAAGATATAACTCTTACTACTATATTATTTTTTAATAATATAATATTTATTACTTTTATATTAAATTATCTTCGGCTCCGTATTTTAAAATTTATTAAATTAACTCTCCGCCGCGTTAATTTTAATATAAAATTTACTCTTTATAACGGGTATATTTAATCGTTTAGTTTTTACTCTACTAGTTATAGTTCTATCTTTAATATATGTTTTTTTAATTATTAATTTATACCCTACCTTAATTAGTTAGTTATTTCTTTACTCTTTAAATTTAATTTACTCTTTATTAAATAACGAATCTAGCCGCCGCTTTTTTTTAATATTATTATATATTATTTATATATCGAGTACTTTACCCCGATTTAACTCTTTTTATCGTCCCTACTTTAGGATATTTAATATTTTAATATAATATAAATAAAGATTAAACTACGCGTTATTAATTTATTAATATATAATTAATTTATTATAAATACTCTCTACCTACGTTGTTAAATCTCTTAAGATTTTATTAGGTATTATTAAAGACGTAAAGAAATATTAATATAAATCGACGAATTTTTTATTTAATTTTTAATATCGTTAAGTTCGAAGTTTAGATATATATTATAAATATTTAAATAAATTCTCGTCTATTAATTTATTTAACTCCGCGTGAATAATAATAGGCGCCTATAATTCTAGATTATAAATTAAATAATAGGGGAATAACTTTATATAATTCGATATATTATATTTTATATTATTAAAAAAAATAAGGCCGATATCGCGAATATAATTACTTTTAGGTATATTAAAGAGATTATATAAACTAAATATTATTCGAGCTCGTCGGTTAATATTTATATAATTTATATAAACTCTTCTCGGCTCCGATAAAGATTTTATTATTATATTATCGAGCGAAGCCGACTTTATTAAAGATATACCGTTTTTAAAACTTATATATTAAAGTAGATATAATAAAGTAAAATATACTTACCCCCGACTATAATATATCGTGCGACTTATACGTTAATATACCTTCTAAATAGACGAAGGGAGTAATTATTAAATAATTTTCTTTATATTTAAATTATTAACCCCTAGCCTATAGGTATCGGTTATAATAATAATATATAAAAATAAATCTTAAATAAATAATAGACCGAAATATATCGCGATATCTTATTTATCTCGAGTAGTTATCGCCGCGAAAAAAAGTATAATTAACTTCGTACCCTCGATCGGATATAATAATCGTTTTATTTATATATATATTAATTAATATATATCCTTAACCTAGGTTACGGAATCTATAAAAATAATCGTCTTCGAAATATCCTAGGCGGTAGTAATCTATAACGATAAAATATATTATAAGTTAAATATACCGTTAATAGGATTATAAGTAGTATTAATTTAAATATATATTTTTAACCGATTAAATAAAGTCTTTATAATAATAATATTTTCCGAGAAAATATATCGATTTTATATAATCTCGAGTATTTCGATATTAAATATTATAGAGACTTTTAAAAAAGGGATATTAAGTAATAATTACTTTTAAAAAATATTTAAATTAAAATATACTAGTCGAAACTCCTTCTACTCGGTTATTAAATAAAACTCGTCGATTATTAATAAATATAATTATAATATAAAGCTAGTATACCGTAATACGTCGGTATTAAAATTACTCGAACTAGTAATTTTAGGATTTATAAAAATTATTATTATTAACTATTTATTTATAAATTATATTTAATTATTATAATATAGGTAAAATAACTAGAGTATATTACTATAATATTAACGGGTATATTATTATCGTCGTTTAAAACGAAGGGTCGGTAATTAAATATATAATTTAATTTCTTATATTACTCTTCTAATAAAGTATTTAAAAATATAATAATTAATATTATTTTAATAAATAAAAATATTAATAATAAAACCTAAAAAACGATACTTTTATTAAATTTAATTTTCGTAATTAAAATTAAATTCGTTCTCTAGTTTAATAATATATTTAAAATATTATATTATTTCTCTTTAAGCTCGACTCCGAAATAATATATTATAATACTTTCTATATACTCTCGATCTAGAGTTTTATATAAATTATTTATTTTTATTATAATAGGCGTAGACGCGAAATCGCCTATTATATATAATACTATTATAATAAATATTAGTTTTAACTTTAAATATATTTCGCGGAGGGTTCTATAACGAAGGGGACCTACCGATAATAAAGAATAAAAACTAATAATAAATAATTATTATTACAATAATAATCGAAATTTAAATTATAATTAAAGATTTTTAAATAATCTATATTTATTTCGTTATATATATAATAAATAGTATTATAGATAACTATATTCGAAAGAGTATATATAAAAATATTAATATACGATTAATTTAAATTTAAATAATAAAATAATTAAATAATAATCGCGTCGTAAAGTTAGTTATTAAT
>JAABUS010001263.1_pt1 | contig 56723 bp, 54 predicted proteins | sample 5560161 | NCBI WGS metagenome assembly JAABUS01 (sample SAMN10711885, study PRJNA513376) | rock metagenome | isolation source: Antarctica rocks | place: Antarctica: Victoria Land, Trio Nunatak nord | collected 2016-01-04
GCCTGCCCGGACGCTGCCACTGCGAGCAGTTCCACGACGTCGACGCATCTGCGCACGATGTCGATGACGTCTGCGGCGCGAAGGCCGGGGTCGGCCAGCAGGACCGCCTCCCAGGCGGCGCCGTCGGCGGCGGTCACCACGGCGATGCTCACGTGCCCGGACCCGCGCAGGCCGTCAGGTCGGCGGTGCCGTCCTCGGCCTGCTGATCCGACGACAGGACGCCGGCCCGGATCACCGCCCCGGGAAGGTCCAGCGCCGACACGATCCTGGTCGCCTCGGCGGAGGGCACCCGCAGTACGAGCAGCGAGCCGCTGTCCGAGCCGAACCCGGCCCTGCTCGCCCGATCGGCGCTCTGCACCGGCACGCCACTGACCAGCACCACGCCGCGACAGGTCTTCGTGCTGATCCACACCGTGACCCGGTCACCCCTGCCGATTCCCGGAGCGTTCTGGGGCTGGACGGGCACGGTGACCGTCACGCCGCCCGGTGGCACGGCGACCTCGTCCCGCGGTAGGAGCTGCCCGCCACCCATCGCGTGCCGGACCGTCTTGCCCGCCACCGCCTCGGTGATCGGCAGGTAGCCCGCCGCCGCGGAGCCGAGTTGTACCCGCACCGGTCGCAGGTCCGCTCCGGTGAGCACCGTGCCGGCCGCGACGTCATGGGTGAGGCTCCACACCGGCTGGCGCTTGTCCGCCGAGGACAGCACCGACGCACCGACCAGCACAGCCACCAGCACCAGCACCACGCCGGTCACCAGCCTCCGATCGAGCCAGCTGGGCGTCTTCACCCGACGCGGTGTCGGAGAGGCGGGCAGCGCCCGTTGTGACGTATCGGCCATAGCGTGCATCTTGCCTGATGGAACGGCTGCGGGTGGAGCCGCGTCGAAGGTTGTGGATAACCCGGGCGGCATCCACACCGACTGCCACACTCGACGAGGCGATATCGTCGCCCCGGCAGCGAGCGCACAGGAGGTGACCCGATGACCGACGCACGGTTCCTGACATTGAGTGATGTCGCCGAGGTGCTGAACATCTCGGCCTCCCAGACGTACGCGCTGGTGCGCTCGGGCGAGCTGACCGCGATCAAGATCGGTGGCCGCGGCCAGTGGCGGGTGGAGCGGGAGCAGCTCGAGGCCTACATCGCCCGGATGTATGACCAGACCCGGCAGTTCGTGGCCGAGCACCCCTTCATCGAATCCGCGGCCGACCAGACCTGAGCGGGGCGCGCGCCGGCAGCGATCGGTGATCCGTCGGTAGCGCCTACCCGGCAGCGGGGAGATGTCATCCGTCGGCCCATCCGCGAGCACCGTCGACAACGCCCTCGCGTGGTAACTCCAACCCGACGTGCCGATGTGATGACCACGTCGACTCCATTCCACGTCAGCCGGCGCAGGCACCGGGCTCAAGCAGTGGGCTCCAAGACTGGAGAGTGCCGCGACCGCACCAGTAATTCACCAAGCCGCACGTCGTCATGCCGTGACGGCAGGGAACTCTGCACGCCAAGCATCCGTATTTGACCTAAGCGCAGACAGCAGCGTATGAATGCAAACGTAAGCAAATGAAGGGTTTGCCGTGTCTTCTTACCTCACCCGCACCGCTACCGCCGTCGCTCCACTCGCGGCTGCCGTAGTAGCGACTCGATACTGGCCGCACGCACGTGAGCTCGTTCTCGACCTGTCAGCGCCGCACCAGTGGATCGATGCCGTGGGCGCGGACAGCGCCGCGGCCACGCTGGCGGGCGCGCTGTTGTGGCTGGCCGCCATGTGGCTCTGTCTCGGCACGTCGGCCACCGTGCTGTCGCTCGGTCCCGGCCAGCTCGGACGGGTAGCGGACCTCATCGCGCGCCACGCCCTGCCGTCCGCGCTTCGCCGGGTGGTGATCGCGGCGGCGGGGGCAAGCATTTTGGCAGCACCGGCCAGCGCGTTCGCTGCCGGCGGATCGGCATCGCCGCAGGGTGCCGCGGAGTCGGCCGCCGCGCCCGCGTGGCCGACGGATGCCGCAGCGGGAAGCGCACTGGCTCTCCAGTGGCCCACGGACAGCGACTCGCCGGGCACCGGTGCGACCACCCCGCGGGGAGCACCTGCCTCGGAGGTCGCCGTGCGGCCCGGCGACTCGCTATGGCTGATCGCCCGCCGGCAGCTCGGAGGCTCCGCCACACCGGCGCAGATAGCCACCGAGTGGCCCCGCTGGTACGCCGCCAACCGGGCGACGGTCGGCCCGGACCCCAACGTGCTCAGGCCCGGATCGCAGCTCCATGCACCGGCAGCGACTCAACCCACCACGAAGGAATAGCCATGTCAGTCACGACCCTCGCGTCCAGTTTCGCACCGACTCCCGAGGTGGCACGGCAGCGGTTCGCGCTGCGCCCCGCTCCGCAGCGTGAACCGCCCTTCGACGACGAGCAGCCGCCGCGCAGGCTCAGCCTGGTCGGCCCGCTCGACCAGTTGCTGCCCTTTGAACCCGCTGATCTCAGCATTCCGTCGGCCCGCAGGTTGAACGCCGGTATCGATCCGTTCGCGGCTCAGCCGACCGGTCGGCACGACCTTCCGGAGCTTCGCTCGTTTGCCCGCCGCCTGGTCGTCGGGGTGATCGAGACCGCGACCGGACGCCGCTCCCCCGGTCAGCTCAGTCAGCACACCAGCCCCGCCGTGCAGGCAGGCCTGGCCCGTGACGCCGGCCGGATCTCGCGGCTGGGAACGAGCCAGCGTCCGGCCGCGGTGCACTCACTGCACTTCACCGAGCCGGCCGACGGTGTCGCCGAGGTGGCGGCCGTCCTGCGCGTGGAGGAGCGCTTCCGTGCGATGGCACTGCGCTTGGAGGGTCTGGACGGCCGCTGGCGCTGCGTCCGGCTGCAGATCGGCTAGCCGTCGCGGCGTAGTACGGCGACCGCGGGCAGCGCGACCACCAGCACCTCCCGCACCTCGGCACGCCGTCGAGATTCACCAGGTGCGTGCAGGGCAAACTCGATGAAGTCCGCACCCACCCGGTCCAGAGTGCCGTCCAGCACGGTCTCGTCGACGAGGTGCAGCCGAAGCGGTGAGCGGTCCCGCGCGATGCCCCGCAACGCATGCCGCAGTCCCAGCCGGAGCTGCACGACACCCATGGTGTCCGGCACCGCCGACAGCCGGCCCAGTCCGGCGATGGACGTCACGGCCGACAGCACCACCAGGGCTTCGCGTCCTGCTCCCTCGTCCAGCAATACCCATTCGCTACCGACCTGCCGGACGTCGCCGGCTATCGACACCCCGCCGCGGCTACGCACCCGAACCGTGGCGCCCACCGCGGGACGCAACCGATCCAGCAACGTCAGTCGACCGGCCTCGGCCCGGGTGCGCTCCTCGATCTCCGCGCCGCGTTCAGCGCTGTGCAATGCCGCGGCCTGTGCCTCCAGGTCCGCGAACAGGCCGTCCCACCGCATCAGGTCCACTCCCCGTTTCAACAAGCTGGTTCAGCAACGTCCTGTCGCCGCCGATCCTGCCGCATGGTGGCCACACCCGCAGGACGGCGGCCGACATGGCGAAGCCCGCCCCGGAGAAGATCCGAGACGGGCTTTACGTTGTTGCCAGTATTGCGGCGCCGATCGGCCTCAGCAGGTGCCGTTGTCCGTCCAGACGCCAGCGGCGCCACCGGGCACGTCGGCCTGGCTCCACCACTTGGCGGTCCACTTGTGCTGGTTGTACGACACCACCGCCCCGCCGTTGTAGGCGACCGTCGAGCTCCAGGCCGCGATCGTGCACGTGCCGGTGGTCGGCGGAGGCGTGGTCGTCGGCGGCGTGGTCGTCGGCGGCGGTGTGCTGGTAGGAGGTGTACTGGTAGGTGGAGTGCTCGTCGGCGGGGTCGCACCGGCGAACTTCGCGGTGAACCTGGTGAAGTCCCAGGCATTCTGCGGGACGTTGCTGCACACGCCGTTGTCGGTGGTGGAGCCACACGGTCGGTCCCGGTTGACCGACCAGAAGGTGAACCGGCCCAGGCCGTGACTGGTCGCATAGTCGAGAACGGTCTGGAAGTCGGCCTGGTAGAACATCTCCGAGGCGTCGGACTTACCGTTCATGCCGGAGAAGCCCTCGTGGGCGTACGCGGTGGCCGAGCTCCAGCCCAGGTGGCTCATCAGCAGGCTGTGGAATGACTCGAGAGCCGCAACCTGCGATGACCCGCCGTTGAACCCGCCGTCGAAGGGCATGATCGAGTAGTTGTTCGGGGTGAAGCCGATCGACTTTGCCGCATCGATCAGCTGGGTGCCGAAGTAGCCGGTGCCCGAGGTCGTTCCCGGCATGGTGATCGAGATGAAGAGGCCCGGGTTGTTCGCCTGCAGGGTCTTCGCGGCGCCCAGTTCATTCGCGATCGCCGCGGTGTTCTCGTACTCGGGCTCCTCGAGGTCGAAGTCGATCGCCTTCAGGCCGTACTTGGTGATCACCTGCTGGTACGCGGCCGCGGTGGAGGCCACATCGGCGCAGTTCTGGCCGAGCTTGGTGCCGCCGTAACCGCCGACGGACACCGAGACGTCGCCGCCGGCGCCGCGGATCTTGTTGATGACCCCCGCGACCACGGTGTCGGAGGAGACGGCGCTGGTCCCGTCCCAGGTGGGGCTACAGCCACCGCCGTTGGGCGCCAGGATGAACGCGAGCTGGAACGCCTTCTGTCCCGTAGCGGCCATGACGACCGTCGGGTCGGGCGGGTTGTTGCTCTGCGGCATCAGGTACGGCGCCGAGGCGTACCAGTTGCTGCTGAGGGTCGCGGCCGGAGTGACCGCGGCAGGCCGGGTGACTCCTGCGTCGGCGTTGCCGGCGGCCGCGGCGCTGACACCAGCGGCCACGGTCACCGCCAGCAGGGCCGACGCGAGGTGTGCTCGCTTCATTCGTTCTCCTGGGGCACGGGTTGCACCTGCGCCGGCGCCTGCGTGGGGGGTCGCGCCGGACGGGCACTCTCGCCGCTCGGCACTGTTGTGCCGAGCGGTTAGCAGGAGCTCAGGGGAGAGATCGCGCTAATGAAGAGAATGTGCACCAAGACGGAAGGCGCTGTCAATACTTTGGTCTAGTCCAATTTAGATTTGCTTTGTGGTAACCCGAATTCGGGCGCGAGTGGGCACCAACCGACAAAACTGGTCCAGACCAATGTCCGAACCGGACAGCACGGACGCCACCCAGCCGGTCGCAGGTCAGCGCTTGCGCTTGTTCCCCCGGCTACCCCGGTTGGGATTGGGCCGCCGCTGCTTCGTCGCGGCGCCCTGGTTCGCCTCAGCAATGGCGCCCCGGCTGGCCTCAGCGGCCGGGTGACCGTCCTCGGTGTGTACCTCAGGCGTGTCGGAGCCGAGCGCCGGGGCGCTGTAGGTCAACGGCACCCCGTCACCCGACGGCCCGAGACCCTTCGCCAGAACGGTGGGATGCTCCTCGTTCTCGACCTCGCCGGACGCGGTGTCGGGATCGAGGCCGGACAGTCCGGCCTCGATCTCCGGCCGCGCGGCCGTGACGTCGGCAAGCTCGCCCTCGGAGTCCGGAACCACCAGCTCGGACGGCTCGCCGGCTTGCGGCTCGTCCGCGTCGACCTGGACCTCGAGGTTGAACAGGAAGCCGACCGACTCCTCCTGGATCGCATCCATCATGGCCCTGAACATGTCGAAGCCCTCTTTCTGGTACTCGACCAGAGGGTCCCGCTGTGCCATCGCGCGAAGGCCGATGCCCTCTTGCAGGTAGTCCATCTCGTACAGGTGTTCACGCCACTTGCGGTCCAGCACCGACAGCAGCACCCGGCGCTCGAGCTCGCGGGTGACCTCTTCGCCGAGCTCGGACTCGCGCTGGTCGTAGGCGGCCTGGGCGTCGGCCACGATCTCTTCCACCAGGAATTCGCGGGAGAGGTCGTTGCGCTCACCGCCCGCGGTCTTGATCGCCTCGTCAGGAGTGAGCGAGATCGGGTAGAGCGTCTTCAGCGCGACCCACAGCTGGTCGAGGTCCCAGTCCTCCGGGTAGCCCGAGGACGTGGCGCCCTCGACGTAGGAGGTGACCACGTCGGTGATCATCGGCCGGATCTGATCGCTCAGGTCGGCACCGGACAGCACCCGCCGACGCTCGTCGTAGATGACCGTGCGCTGCTTGTTGAGAACCTCGTCGTACTTCAGGACGTTCTTGCGGATCTCGAAGTTCTGGCCCTCGACCTGCGTCTGGGCCGACTGGATCGCCTTGGACACCTGCTTGTTCTCGATCGGGGTGTCCTCGGGCAGCCGCAGGAAGTTCATGATGGTGGCGATGCGCTCGCCGTTGAACCGCACCATGAGGTCGTCACCGAGTGAGAGGTAGAAGCGGGACAGGCCCGGGTCTCCCTGCCGACCCGACCGACCGCGGAGCTGGTTGTCGATGCGACGCGACTCGTGCCGCTCGGTGCCCAGGACGTACAGGCCGCCCAGTTCCACGACGTCGTCGTGTTCGCGGGCCACCGCCTCTTTCGCCTTGCTCAGCGCACCGGACCAGGCGGCCTCGTACTCCTCCGGCGTGTCGGCTGGGCTCAGCCCCAGCTCGCGGAGCTCGCTGTCGGCCATGAACTCTGGGTTGCCGCCGAGCATGATGTCGGTACCGCGGCCCGCCATGTTGGTCGCCACCGTGACCGCACCCTTGCGCCCGGCCATCGCGACGATCGCCGCCTCGCGGTCGTGCTGCTTGGCGTTGAGCACCTCGTGCGGAATGCCGCGGCGCAGCAGCAGATTGGCCAGCAGCTCGGACTTGGCGACGCTCGCGGTGCCGACCAGGACCGGCTGGCCCCTGTCGTGGCGCTCGGCGATGTCGTCCACCACCGCGGCGAACTTGGCGTCCTCGTTCTTGTAGATCAGGTCGGTGTCATCGAGGCGCACCATCGGGCGGTTGGTGGGAATCGGCACCACGCCCAGCTTGTAGATCTGGTGCAGCTCGGCAGCCTCGGTCTGAGCGGTTCCGGTCATGCCGGATAGCTTGGAGTAGAGCCGGAAGTAGTTCTGCAGGGTGATGGTGGCCAGGGTCTGGTTCTCCTGCTGGATCTGCACACCCTCTTTCGCCTCGATCGCCTGGTGCATGCCCTCGTTGTAGCGCCGGCCGGCCAGCACCCGTCCGGTGAACTCGTCGACGATCAGCACCTCGCCCTCGCGGACGATGTAGTCACGGTCGCGCTTGTAGAGCTCCTTGGCCTTCAGGGCGTTGTTCAGGTAACCGACCAGCGGCGTGTTGGCCGCCTCATAGAGGTTGTCGATGCCCAGCTGGTCCTCGACGAACTCGACGCCGGCCTCGGTGACCGCGATGGTGCGCTTGCCCTCTTCGACCTCGTAGTGCTCGTCCTTGCGCATTCGTGGCGCCAGCCGGGCGAACTCCGGGTACCAGCGCTGGTTCTCATCGGCCGGGCCGGAGATGATCAGCGGCGTCCGGGCCTCGTCGATCAGGATCGAGTCGACCTCGTCGACGACGGCGAAGTTGTGGCCGCGCTGCACCAGGTCGTCCAGGGACCACGCCATGTTGTCGCGCAGGTAGTCGAAGCCGAACTCGTTGTTCGTGCCATAGGTGATGTCGGCGGCATAGGACGCGCGCCGCTCCTCAGGCGTCATGTTCGACAGGATCTTGCCCACCGACAGGCCGAGGAACCGGTGCACCCGGCCCATCCAGTCGCCGTCCCGGGAGGCGAGGTAGTCGTTCGTGGTGACCACGTGCACGCCCTCACCGGACAGTGCGTTCAGGTAGGCCGGCAGCGTCGAGACCAGGGTCTTGCCCTCACCGGTCTTCATCTCCGCGATGTTGCCCAGGTGCATCGCGGCGCCACCCATCAGCTGCACCTTGTAGTGGAACTGCCCCAGCGTGCGGCGGGCTGCCTCGCGCACGACCGCGAACGCCTCGGGCAACAGCTCGTCCAGCGTCTCGCCGTCGCCGTAGCGCTCTTTGAACTGATCGGTCAGCGCGCGAAGCTCGGCGTCCGTCAGATCGACGTAATCCTCTTCGAGCGTCTCGATGTGATCAGCGATGGAATTGAGCCGCCTGACGATCTTGCCTTCGCCGGCGCGCAGCAGTTTATGAAGTACCACACCCTCATCGTACGTGCCCTGTCCCGGCGGTGAACTTCAATGTCGACAATCTGGCAATCTGGGTGCCATGGCGGAATGGAACGGCATCGAGCTCGACGGCCTGGTGCTGCACGGTGGACGGCTGACGCTGCGGCCTTGGCAGCGTTCTGATGCCCCGGCCGTGCAGTCCGTCATGGCGGATCGGCGGATGGGCGCCTACCTGCCCTTACTACCGACGCCCTACACCGCTCAGGACGCCGTCGCGTTCGTCACCGAGGGCGGCACGGCCGGTCGTGGACGAGGCAGCAGCCTGGATTGCGCCGTGGCCGAGAACACCACCGGGGAACTCGTGGGCAGCGCGTCCCTGAACTTTCCGGTGTCGGGACGGGCCAGCGCTGAGATCGGATACTGGATCGCCTCCGGCCACTGGGGCCGCGGCTACGCGACGGAGGCCACCTCGACGCTGGCCCGGTTCGGCTTCGCCGCCGGCCTGGGGCGCATCCAGATCCAGTGCGACCCCCGCAACACCGCCTCGGCGAGGGTGGCCATGCGCGCGGGCTTCGGCTTCGAGGGCGTCCTGCGCGGTTACCTGCCCGGTCCGGACGGTCCGTGCGACAGCGCGGTCTTCGCGCGGCTCGCCGGCGACTCAGGGGAGCCGGTGGCCGCTGGTTGGCCGGCGCTCACCGAACTCACCGACGGCGTGGTGACGATGCGCCCGGTCACCGGGTCGGACTGGAGGACGCTGCAGGCCGAGACGAACAACGAGCTGTCTCGCGCCTGGGTATTCGGCGGTGAGCCGCTGACCGAGGTGGCCGCGACAGAGCTCGCCAACGGGGCCGCCCTGATGTGGCTCACCGGCCGCCGCGCCATGCTGCTGATCTGCGATGCCGCCACCGGGGTCGGGGCCGGCGTGCTCACGTTACGAACGGTCGGCCCACCGGACCTGCTCGGCATCGGCTACGGCGTGCTCCCGGAGTTCCGGGGTCGCCGGTTCACCACCCGGGCTCTGGACCTGGTGGCCGGCTGGGTCTTCTCACAGACCTCCACCGCACGGCTGGAGCTCGGCTGCAAGGTGGGTAACGTCGCCTCCGCCCGCTCGGCCGAGGCGGCCGGCTTCACCCGCGACGCGCTGTTCCAGGCCCGGTTGCGCAACCCCGACGGCAGCTTCAGCGACGAGATCGGCTACGGACGGGTGCGGCCCGGCCTGCGCTGAGCGGCAGGTTCCCTCAGCGTCATCAGCCGCGGTAGAGGGCGTACTTGCCGATGTACTGCACCACGCCGTCCGGAACCAGGTACCACGCCGGACGGAAGGCGCGGACCCGGTCCCGGACCGCCGAGGACGAGATCGCCATGGCGGGCACGTCCAGCAGGGTGACGCTGTCGCTGGGCAGGTGCTCGCTGGACAGGTGGTAACCCGGCCGGGTCACCCCCACCAGGTGACACATCGTGAACAGCTCGTCGGCGTCCTTCCACGACAGGATCGCCTGCAGGGCGTCCGCCCCGGTGATGAAGAACAGCTCCGCCCCCGGCCGGAGTGCCGAGATGTCGCGGACGGTGTCCACGGTGTACGTAGGCCCGGGCCGGTCGATGTCCACCCGGCTGACCCAGAAGCTGGGGTTCGAGGCCGTCGCCACCACCGTCATCAGGTACCGGTGCTCGGCGGCGCTGACCTGCCGCTCCGCCTTCTGCCACGGCCGGCCGGTGGGGACGAACACCACCTCGTCGAGGTCGAAGAGGTCGGCCACCTCGCTGGCCGCGACGAGGTGCCCGTGGTGGATCGGGTCGAACGTACCGCCCATGATGCCGACCCTGCGAGCCCTGGTGACCGGCACCGAGATCGCGGGTGAGGTGTCGCCGTCGGTGCGGGGCGGAATGGGGGCCAACGTCATGGCGGGCATCTTACGAGAGCGGCTCGCCACGGCCGGCCGTCGGCGTACGGCTAACCCGCGTGGCTAACCCGACGGGCGGGTGGCTTAACCGTGCGGCGTGGGGTTGGTCAGCGCTGGGCCGCCGTGGTGGGGCTGATCGGTGCGGGCAGCGTCGAGTCCCCGGACAGGTAGCGGTCCACTGCGGCCGCGGCCGAGCGGCCCTCGGCGATGGCCCACACGATCAGGCTCTGGCCACGGCCCATGTCACCGGCCACGAACACACCCTCGACGTTGGTGGACCACTCCGAGTCCCGGTCGACGTTGCCACGAGCGGTCAGGTCGACCCCGAGGCCGTCGAGCAGCGGAGCCCGCTCGGGACCGGTGAAGCCCATCGCCAGCAGCACCAGGTCGCACGGCAGGTCGAACTCGGAGCCCCCGACCTTGGCGAACGTGCCGTCCACCAGCTGCACCTCGTGTGCTCGCAGGGCGGTGACATTTCCGTCCTCGTCCCCGACGAAGCGCTCGGTGTTCACCGCGAACAGCCGCTCGCCGCCCTCTTCGTGCGCGGACGCGGTCCGGAACATCAGCGGCCAGGTCGGCCACGGGTTGGTCTCGGCACGTGCGGCCGGCGGCCGGGGCATGATCTCGAACTGGTGCACCGACAGCGCGCCCTGCCGGTGCGAGGTGCCCAGGCAGTCCGCACCGGTGTCGCCGCCGCCGATGATGACGACGCGCTTGCCCGCCGCCGAGAGGGGGGCCACCTCCAGGTCACCCTGCTGAACTCGGTTGGCCAGCGGCAGGAACTCCATGGACTGGTGGATGCCCTTGAACTCGCGGCCCGGGATGGGCAGGTCCCGCCACTGGGTCGCCCCGCCGGCGAGCACCACGGCGTCGTAGTCGGCGCGCAACTGCTCGGGGGTCACATCGACCCCGACGTTCACGCCGGTCCGGAACTCGGTGCCTTCCGCGGTCATCTGCTGGATGCGGCGGTCGATGACGTGCTTCTCCATCTTGAACTCGGGGATGCCGTACCTCAGCAGGCCACCGATGCGGTCGGCGCGCTCCAGCACCGTGACCTGATGCCCGGCCCTGGTGAGCTGCTGCGCGGCCGCCAGCCCGGACGGACCCGATCCGACCACGGCGACCCGCTTGCCGGTCTCGATGGATGCGGGCACCGGAGTGACCCAGCCGCTGTCCCAGGCACGCTCGATGATCTCTTTCTCGACGTGCTCGATGGTCACCGGGTCCTGGCTGATGCCGAGCACGCACGAGGCCTCACAGGGCGCCGGGCACAGCCGTCCGGTGAATTCGGGAAAGTTGTTGGTGGCGTGCAACCGGTCGATGGCGTCGTGCCACTGGTCCCGGTACACCAGGTCGTTCCACTCCGGAATCAGGTTTCCGAGTGGGCAGCCGTTGTGACAGAACGGGATTCCACAATCCATGCAACGGCTTGCCTGGGTACGGGTCAGTTCTGGATCGACCGGCTCGTACACCTCGCGCCAGTCCTGGATCCGCACCGCGACCGGCCGCCGGGGTGGCAGCTGACGCTCGTGCTTGAGGAAACCGGTGATGTCGCCCACTTCGCAGCCTCGTTCTCTTCGAGTCCATCATGCGATTCGGGACAACACCGGCCCGGCTAAGAGAATACGTGACGTCAGCGTCCGGGACGCACCACGGCGGGGAGAGCCAGCTGACCGCACCCGGCCGGCAGCCGCCTCAGCGGATCTGACCGTCGCCGAACACGACCCACTTCGTCGTGGTGAGCTCGGGCAAACCCATCGGCCCGCGGGCGTGCAGCTTCTGCGTCGAGATGCCGATCTCGGCACCGAAGCCGAACTCGCCGCCGTCGACGAAGCGGGTGGAGGCGTTCACCACCACGGCCGCGGAGTCCACCCGCGAGATGAAACGGCGGGCGGTATCCAGGTCTCGGGTGACGATCGCCTCGGTGTGGCCGGTGGACCAGCGGCGGATGTGCTCGATCGCCTCGTCGACGTCGGCCACCACACGGGCGGCGATGTCCAGTGAGAGGTACTCGGTCCCCCAGTCGTCGTCCACCGCCGGGCACACCTCGTCATTGACCCGGGTGAAACTGTCGTCGCCGTGCAGGATGACGCCACCGGTCTGCAGGGCAGCGGTGATCCGGGGCAGGAACTCGGCCGCGACGGCCTGGTGCACCAGCAGCGACTCCGCCGAGTTGCACACGCTGGGACGCGAGATCTTCGAGTTCAGCACGATCTTCTCGGCCAGCTCGAGATCGGCGCCGGCATCGACGTACACATGGACGTTGCCGGTGCCGGTCTCGATCACCGGAACCGAGGAGTTGTCCACCACGTACTGGATCAGGCCCGCTCCCCCACGCGGAATGATCACGTCCACCAGGCCGCGGGCGCCGAGCAGGTAGCCGACGCTGGAGCGGTCGGTGCCGGGCACCAGCTGCACGCAGTTCTCGGGAAGGGCGGCCTTGACCGCGGCCTCGGCCAGTACGCCGATCAGTGCCGAGTTGGACTCGTACGCGCTTGCCGAGCCCCGGAGCAGCGCTGCATTGCCGGACTTCAGCGCCAGACCGGCAGCATCGACAGTGACATTGGGACGCGCCTCGTACACGATCGCGACAACGCCGAGCGGGACCCGGAGCTGCTTGATCTCGAGGCCGTTGGGCTGGTTGTAGCCCCGGACGACCTCGCCGACCGGGTCCGGCAGCGCGGCGACGTCGCGCAAGCCCTGTGCCATGACGGCGATCCGCTCGGCCGACAGCGCCAGCCGGTCGATGGTCTGCTCCGGGGTGCCGGCCCGCCGCGCCCGGTCGACGTCGCGGGTATTCGCTCTCAGCAGCTCGTAGGTGGCCTCGAGCACCGCGTCCGCCATGGCGTGCAGCGCCTCGTCCTTCGCGCCTCGGGTCAGCGGAGCCAGCTCGATGGCCGCCGCTCGGGCACGGGCCGCGACCGCCCGTACCTCGGTCTCGGTCGCGGCGGTGGGCTCGGTGCTGCTGTCCCGCTGGGTCATCACTCGATGATATATCGCGGCTGGTATTGCAACGGTGTTGAAACTTCGACTTCAGAGCAGGATCAGGTCGTCCCGGTGGACGGCCTCGCGGCGCAGCTCCTGCGGCAGGTCCGGAGTCGACTTGCCCAGCAGGTCGGGCATGTCGTCACTGTCGAAGCCGACCAGGCCGCGGGCCAGTACCCGGCCGGCCTCGTCGGCGAGTTCGACCGGATCACCCGCCGAGAAGTCACCGGTGACCGCGGTGATCCCGGCGGGAAGCAGCGACACCCGCCTGACGGTGACGGCCCGCACCGCTCCGGCGTCCAGCACCAGTCGTCCCCGTGGCGTCGTCGCGTACCGAAGCCAGAACAGCCGCGACGCGGTCTTGCGGGCTGCCGGGGCGAAGAACGTGCCGCCCACGCCGGCCAGCGCGTTGCCGATCGAGGGCGCGTCGGTGAGCAGTACCGGAATGCCGGCCCCGGTGGCGATGAGCGCGGCGTCGACCTTCGTCGCCATCCCGCCGGTGCCCACCGCCGAGCCGGAGCCGAGCGCCGTGACGGCTGCCAGGTCGCTGGCGTCATGCACCTCCGAGACCAGCACCGCCCCGGGCTTGCGCGGATCAGCGGTGTAGAGCCCGTCGATGTCGGACAGCAGCACGAGCGCGTCCGCCTGCACCAGATGGGCCACCAGGGCGGCCAGCCGGTCGTTGTCCCCGAACCGGATCTCGTGGGTGGCGACCGTGTCGTTCTCGTTGACGATCGGGATGACGCCGAGCGCCAGCAGCCGTTCCAGGGTGCGGACCGCGTTGCGGTAACTACCCCGGCGGTGCAGGTCGTCGGCGGTGAGCAGCACCTGGCCGACGGTCAAACCGTGCCGGCCGAAGGACGTGGCGTACCGCTCTGCCAGCAGCAACTGACCCACGCTGGCCGCGGCCTGCTGGGTGGCGAGGTCACGCGGCCGGGCCTTCAGCCCCAACGGCCCGATACCGGCCGCGATGGCTCCCGAGGACACCAGCACCACCTGTTGTCCGGCGGCCCGCCGAGCGGCGAGCGCGTCGACCAGGGCATCCAGCGGCCCGGCTTGCAGCTCGCCCCGATGGGTCAGCGAGGACGAGCCGACCTTGACGACGGTCCGGGGCGCGGACGCGACCGCCCCGCGGTCCGCCGGAGCGGTCACAGCCGTTCTTCGACCGCGCGCTCGAGGAGCAGCTCCTCGTCCGAGACATGCGCCCGGCGGACCTTCTTCGACGCCAGCCGCTCGTCGGCATTCGGGCGGGTGTTGAGATCGAGCCGTTCGTCCTCGCCGCGCCGGGTCGGTGCGTACGCCTCGTCGGCCATGCCTGCGGTGGGCTGGAAGTCGAAGACGAAGTCCAGGATGGTCACCGTCGCACCGGGCTCCGCGCCGAGCTTGGCCAGCTCGTCCTCGACCCCCAGTCGTGCCAGCCGGTCGGCGAGGTAGCCCACAGCTTCGTCGTTGTCGAACTGGGTCTGGCGGACCCAGCGCTCCGGCTTGGCGCCGCGGACGACGTAGGTTCCGGGCTCGGCAGGGTCCTCGGAGACCGTGAATCCGGAGTCGTCGATGGCCTTGGGCTTGAGCACGATCCGGGCCGGCTCCACCGCGCCTTGGCCGGCGCGGAACTCCTCGACGAGGCCGGCCAGGGCGAAGGTCAGCTCGCGCAGGCCGGAGTGCGAGACCGCCGAGATCTCGAACACCCGGTAGCCGCGGCCGGTGAGCTCTTCGGTGACGAAATCGGCCAGCTCGCGCGCTTCCGGAACGTCCACCTTGTTCAGCGCCACCAGCCGTGGCCGTTCCAGCAGGTCACCGAGGGACGACTCGTACTGCGACAACTCCGCCTCGATCGCCTCCAGGTCGCTGATGGGGTCGCGGCCGGGCTCCAGCGTCGCGCAGTCCAGCACGTGCAGCAGCACCGCGCACCGTTCGATGTGCCGCAGGAATTCCAGGCCGAGGCCCTTGCCCTGCGCGGCGCCCGGGATCAGGCCGGGGACGTCGGCAACCGTGAAAGTGGTCGCCCCCGCGCTGACGACGCCCAGGTTGGGAACGAGGGTGGTGAAGGGGTAGTCGGCAATCTTGGGGCGGGCGGCCGAGATGGCGGCCACCAGGGAGGACTTGCCCGCGGACGGGAAGCCGACCAACCCGACATCGGCCATGGACTTGAGCTCCAGGACGACGTCGAGCGCCTCGCCGGGCTCGCCGAGCAACGCGAAGCCCGGAGCCTTGCGACGGGTGGAGGCCAGCGCCGCGTTGCCGAGCCCGGCGCGTCCACCGCGGGCCACCACGTACTGGGCGCCGGCTCCGGTGAGGTCCACCAGCACGCTGCCGTCCGCGGCGTGCACGACGGTGCCGTTCGGAACGGCCAGCTCCAGGTCGCCCCCGTCGGCGCCGCTGCGATGCTTGCCGGCACCGGGACGGCCGTTGCCTGCCTTCTGGTGCGGGTGATGGTGGAAGTCCAGCAAGGTATGCACCTGCGGGTCCACGGTGAGCACGACGTCACCGCCGCGGCCGCCATTGCCACCGTCGGGGCCGCCCAGCGGCTTGAACTTCTCGCGGTGCACGGAGGCGCAACCGTGACCGCCATTACCGGCGGTCACATGCAGGACCACCCGGTCGACAAATTTCACCACGCCGGGTGCTCCTTTCTCAGTGCCCGGGGCCTGGGAACGGAGTTCCGAGTGCCGCCGGCAGTCCATACAGCTTGTAGCTGGAGGTACAGCAGCCGGAAAGTTCGTGCTGCGACTGCGTGTACCGGTATGACGCAGAAGGCGGGCTCCGGAGTCCCGGTGCCCGCCTTCTGATGAAAGTTAACTGCTCCGCTGGTGCCGAAGGCTCCTAGGCCTCGACGGGAACGATGCTGATGGTCTTGCGACCTCGGCGGGAGCCGAACAGCACGTTGCCGCTGGCGAGCGCGAACAGCGTGTCGTCGCCGCCACGGCCGACCAGGTCACCCGGGTGGAAGTGGGTTCCGCGCTGCCGGACGATGATCTCGCCGGCATTGACGAGCTGCCCACCAAAACGCTTCACGCCGAGGCGCTGGGCGTGGGAATCGCGGCCGTTGCGGGAGCTGGATGCACCCTTCTTGTGTGCCATGGCTCTACTTCTTTCCGCTCTCGATGCCGGTGACCCGGATCTGGGACAGCTTCTGACGGTGCCCGATCCGCTTGTGGTAGCCGGTCTTGTTCTTGTATTTGTGAATCTTGATCTTGGGGCCCTTGACCTGGGCGACGAGCTCACCGGTGACGGACACGGCGGCGAGGTCGGTGGCGTCGGTCGTGACGTTCTCGCCGTCGACGAGGAGGATCGCGGGGAGAGCAATGCTGCCGCCAGCAGCCACGTCCAGCTTCTCAACCGTCACGACGTCACCGACAGCGACCTTGTATTGCTTGCCGCCGGTTTTGACGATGGCGTACATCGGAAATCCACTCCTGTCGAACAGCTATCGAGATCATGGTCTGCGTCTGCGCCCGCTGGCGGCTGCAGTCAGGCACCAGAACGACGTCACGCGAGAACGGCCCACCGTAGAGCAGTGGGCCGTTGTTCAGATTACGGCACGTCCTGCCCCACAGGCAAAGCGGCTACCTCTCAGCCGCCGTCACGCCCGCCGGTGGCCCGGCCGGGCGGCTTGCGGCGCGCCTGCGCCGGGGGCGCGGAGGGACCGTCGCAGGCACCGTGGCGGTCCCGGTGACCAGCTCTGGAGCTGGCTCAGCCGCCGGCTGGCTGCTCACCGGGTCACTGGCTGCCGGCTCCCTGCTTGCCGAGTCACTGGCCGGCTGGCTGGCGGCCGGTTCGCTGACCAGTACAGCGGAAGCCTCCGCCGCCGCATCGCCACTGGGCTGGTCCGTGGCCTCGTCGGCCGGCCGCACAGCGCCACGACTGGTGGCACGCCTACGTCCGGATCGCCTGCCATTGACGGCAGCGCCGTTCGCGCCGCTCGTCGCGTCACTGCTGCCGACGGCATTGCTGCTGACCGCACTGCTGATCTCGTCGCTGCTGAGTGCGTCACCGCTGACGGCATCACCGCTGGCCGCGTCGCTGTCCACCCGATCGGCGCTGTTCTCGTCGGACATGGCCACAACCGCCTCGTGGCCGTTCGTCGCCGCCACGATCGCCGCGATGGCATTGGCTGCGCTGCGCCGCTTCTCTTCCTCAGCGGCCAACGAGGCCTGGTCCGGCTGCTCCGGCAGGCTGGTCTGCTCCGACCGGGCCTTGCGGTTCCGCCTACCTCGACCGATCCGCTCCTCGCCGGCGCTCACCGCGGCAGGAGCAGCGGACGTGCCGCCGTTCTGCTGGTTCTTCTCGACCGGGTCGAGGTGCAGGATGACGCCACGACCCTTGCAGTGCTCACACGGCTCGCTGAACGCTTCCAGCAGGCCCTCGCCGACCCGCTTGCGCGTCATCTGCACCAGGCCGAGCGAGGTGACCTCAGCCACCTGGTGCTTGGTGCGGTCGCGGCCGAGGCACTCGGTGAGCCGGCGCAGGACCAGGTCCCGGTTGCTTTCCAGCACCATGTCGATGAAGTCGATCACCACGATGCCGCCGATGTCGCGCAGCCGGAGCTGACGGACGATCTCTTCGGCCGCCTCGAGGTTGTTGCGAGTGACCGTCTGCTCGAGGTTGCCGCCGGAACCGGTGTACTTGCCGGTGTTGACGTCCACCACCGTCATGGCCTCGGTGCGGTCGATGACGAGCGAGCCACCGGAGGGCAGCCAGACCTTGCGGTCCAAGGCCTTGGCCAGCTGCTCGTCCACCCTCAGGTTGCGGAACAGATCCGACTCGCCGGTATGCAGGGCGATCCTGTTGGCCAGCTCCGGCGCGATGTCGGAGACGTAGTCGGTCAGCGTCCGGTGAATGTCGGACCCGGAGACCACCAGCTTCTTGAAGTCGTCATTGAAGATGTCGCGGACGACACGGATGGCCAGGTCCGGCTCACCGTGCACGATGAGCGGCCCGTCACCGGACTGCTTCGTCTTCTCCGCCTTCTTGCTGATCGCTTCCCACTCGGTCTTCAATCGCTCGACGTCGCTGACCAGGTCCTCTTCGGTGGCGCCCTCGGCCGCGGTACGTACGATCACGCCCGCCTCGTCCGGAACGACCTTCTTCAGGATGGCCTTGAGCCGGCTACGCTCCACGTCCGGCAGCTTGCGGCTGATGCCGGTCATGCCGCCGCCCGGGACGTACACGACGAAGCGGCCGGGCAGCGAGATCTGGCTCGTCAGCCGGGCGCCCTTGTGCCCGATCGGGTCCTTGGTGACCTGCACCAGAACGGTGTCGCCCGGATTGAGCGCGTTCTCGATGGAGCGCGCCTTGCCCTCGAGACCGGCGACGTCCCAGTTGACCTCGCCGGCGTAGAGGACGCCGTTGCGGCCACGGCCGATGTCGATGAAGGCAGCCTCCATGGAGGGCAACACGTTCTGCACCCGGCCGAGGTAGACGTTGCCCACCGCGCTGCTCGCGCTGGCCCGAGTGACGTAGTGCTCGACCAGGATGTCGTCTTCGAGGACCGCGATCTGGGTACGGTCGCCGGCCTGCCGAACCGCCATCACCCGGTCGACGGCCTCGCGGCGGGCCAGGAACTCGGCCTCGGTGAGGATCGGGGCTCGGCCCCGTCCGGAGTCACGGTTGTCACGGCGGCGCTGGCGCTTGGCCTCGAGCCGGGTCGAGCCCTTGACACCACGTACGCCGTCGTCATCGGCGGCGCTGCCGCGGCTGCTGCCCCGGCCTTCACGGCTGTCGCGGACGTGCACGACGGTGTTGGGCGGGTCGTCCTCGGAGACGGCCTCGGCCCCGTCCGCGCCGGTGGAACGGCGGCGACGACGGCGACGACGGGCACTGGCCGACATAGCGGCCTCTGCCACAGCGTCCGCGTGGTCCTCCTCCTCGTCCTCGTCGACGGCGTCCTCGTCGACGGCGTCCTCGGCCAGCACGGACAGCTCGGCCGGCTCAGTGGGCTCGGTGTCGGAAACCTCGGTCGAGTCGGTCGCGTCCTCGGTGGAGCGGTTGCCGCGACCTCGCCGGCCGCGACGGCGGCGGCGGCGGCCACCGGTCTCGCTACTGTCCTCTGCGTCCGTATCGGACTCTGCCTCGGCATCCGACTCTGCATCAGCGTCGGTGTCCGCATCAGCGTCGATATCTGACTCGACGACCGCCTCGGTTCCGAGCTCCTCCGCCGGGACGAGGTCGTCCACGGCGAGGTCGCCGGTTCCGTCCGTATCGGCGGCCGACGTCGGCTCGTCAGCGGGCGGGGCGACCGGTTCGGGAGCCGGCGCCTTGGCCGAGCCACGACGGCGACGCGAGGGCGCCTTGGCTTCGGCCGGGGGCTGGAACAGCACCGACGGAGCCGTCAGCGTCGGCTGGCCCGCTGCCGAGGTGAGCGGCTCGGTGGTCTCGGCGGTGGTGCTGTCAACGGGTGTGGATGCGGTGTCCACTGTTGGTGCGTCAGGTACTGCTGAATCGGTGGCCGCCGGGTCGGTGGCTGGGACGGCAGCGGCCGCTGCCTTGCTGGTGCGCTTGCGGGGCGTGCGCTTGGCCGGGGCCTTGCGCGCGGGGGCCTCAGCCTGCGACACGTCATCGGTAGCCGCGTTATCGGCATGGGTGTCGCCTACCGTCGGCGCGCTGTCGGCCCGAGCGTCAGTAGCTGCCGGCGCGTCAGTTGCTGTCGCCGGAACCTCGACCTGAGCAGCTTCCGAAGCGGCTGCCTTCTTGGCCGGCGCCTTACGCGCACGGGGCGCGCGCTTCGGCTTGGCGTCCGTGGCCGGTGCCTCCGCGACGGGCGTGGCCGGTGCTTCTGGAGCTGGTGCGTCGGCAGCAGAGGCGCCTGCGGCCGGTGCGTTCTCGGCAGCGGCGGCCTCGGTAGCCTTCTGAGCCGCAGTCTTGCGGGGGGCACGCTTGGCTGGTGCCTTGCGAGTGGCCTTCTTCGCGGGAACGGGGGCTCCGGAATCCGGCGCCGACCCTGTGTTGCGGGCCTCCCCAGTGTTGCCAGCGTTCCCAGTGTTGTCCGTGTGGTCGATGGGTTCGTTATCGAGCATGGCTCGTGGTGCTCCTGTCTCACCACCGGGGCCGTTTGCATCGGCTTACTTCGCCGGCATGCGGCCGCGCAGTGGCGGTATGGCGTCCCACCCGCGAGCGGGACGCAAAGTCTTCTCAGCCTGTCAGCGGGTGCCGACAGGCGGTTCAGTGCTCAGTAGCGTCTCGGTGGCCGACAGCTTGGTGGCCGAGAGCTTGGTGGTGCACAACGGATCTGTCACCGTGCCTGTCTCATCGACCGGTCCCTGCGCCAGCCGCGTGGCCCGTGGGGGCTGCGACGGGGCGAAACCGGCGACTGACTGAAGCGCGGTAAGCACATCGTCCGGCCGAACCGTCGGGGTTACCTGACGGACGACCATGGTCAGTATCGCACGCCCCTCTTGATCCGGGTGGTCCGACACCTCAGCCGACACGATGGGGGCCCGGGCGTCGAGGCTGCGCCGGCCGTCCTTGGTGAGGCGCTCGACGAGCACCGATTCGGCCGCGAGCAGGGCAAGCACTGCCTCACGCAGCAACTGCGGATCAGCAACCAGTTCGAGCTGCCACACCGATGCCTGCATCACCTCGGCCAGCGACCCGGGCGGGCAGTCCGCGGCGTCGACGGCGCGGATCATGTCGAGCCCGTCTGGAAGAACGGAATCGATGGCGGCGCGCACCTGTTCCGGCTCGCAGTGCCGCGCCATCGCCAGTTCGAGGTACTCCGCCTCGGAACCGACGCCGGTGGGCGCTGCCCCGACGTAACTGATCTTGGGGTGCGGATGGAAGCCCGCCGAATACGCCATCGGGATATCGGCGCGACGCAGCGATCGCTCGAAGGCCCGGGCGAAGTCGCGGTGTGAGGAAAACCTCAGCCGGCCCCGCTTGGCGTACTGCAGCCGGATCCGCTGGACGGGCGGTACGTGCGCCGGCCCCTCCGGCAAGCGCCGGGCCATCAGCGCTGGACCGAGGTGCTGACCGGCCACGGAACCTTGACCGAGCCGGTGGCCACCAGCGGCAGCAACGTCTTGCCGGTCGGCCCGACCTGGATGTCGGTGCCCATCGTCGGGCACACCCCGCAGTCGAAGCAGGGTGTCCACCGGCAGTCGTCCTGCTCGTAGCCGGTCAGCGCGTCCTGCCAGTCGTCCCACAGCCACTGCTTGTCCAGGCCTGAGTCCAGGTGGTCCCAGGGCAGCACCTCGTCGGCGTCGCGCTCACGGGTGGTGAAGAACTCGATCGACACGCCTAGCGGCGGCAGAACCTTGTCAGCCGCGGCTATCCAGCGGGCGTAGGAGAAGTGCTCGCTCCAGCCGTCGAACCGGGCGCCGTCGCGCCACGCCTGCTCGATGACCGCGCCCACCCGGCGGTCGCCACGCGAGAGCAGCCCCTCGATCAGGGACGGCTGCCCGTCGTGGTAGCGCATGCCGATGGCCCGGCCCAGCGACTTGTCGGCGCTGATCGCGGCCCGGAGCTTGCGCAGCCGGTCGTCGACCACCTCGGGCGAGGCCTGGGCGGCCCACTGGAACGGCGTGTGCGGCTTGGGCACGAACCCGCCGATCGAGACGGTGGCCCGGACGTCGCGTGACCCGGTGGCCTGCCGTCCGGCCCGGATGACGTCCTGCGCCATCTTGGCGATCTCGAGAACGTCGGAGTCCGTCTCGGTGGGCAGGCCGCACATGAAGTACAGCTTCACCTGGCGCCAGCCCTGGGAGTACGCCGCCGTCACGGTGTTGATGAGGTCCTGGTGGGTGACCATCTTGTTGATGACCCGGCGCAACCGCTCGGACCCGCCCTCGGGGGCGAACGTCAGGCCGGAGCGCCGGCCGTTGCGGGAGAACTCGTTCGCCAGGTCGATGTTGAACGCGTCCACCCGGGTCGAGGGCAGTGACAGCGACACCCGCGACTCCTCGTACCGGTCGGCGAGCTGCTTGGCCAGCGGCGCGATCTCGGAGTGGTCAGCACTCGACAGCGACAGCAGGCCGACCTCTTCGAAGCCGGTGGCGTTCAGCCCGGCCTCGACCATCTTGCCGATGCCCTCGATGGAGCGCTCACGCACCGGACGGGTGATCATGCCGGCCTGGCAGAACCGGCACCCACGGGTGCAGCCGCGGAAGATCTCGACCGACATCCGCTCGTGCACCGACTCGGCCAGCGGCACCAGCGGGGTCTTGGGATAGGGCCAGGCGTCCAGGTCCATCACGGTGTGCTTGCTGACCCGCGCCGGAACGCGGTCTCGGTTCGGCGTGATGGCGGCCAGCTGACCGGCGGAGGGGCCGTCACCGGCGGGAACGAAGCTGACGTCGTAGAAGCGCGGGATGTACACCCCGCCGGTCTCGGCGAGCCGGGTAAGCAACTCGTCCCGTCCGCCCGGTGAGCCCTCGGCCTTGAACGCCCCGATCACGTCGGTGATGGCGCCGACGATCTGCTCACCGTCACCGAGCACCGCCGCGTCGACGAAATCGGCCACCGGCTCGGGATTGAAGGCCGCGTGACCGCCCGCCAGCACGATCGGATGGCTGTCGTCGCGGTCGGACGCGTGCAGCGGGATCCCTGCCAGGTCGAGCGCGGTGAGCATGTTGGTGTAACCGAGCTCGGTGGAGAACGAGATGCCCAGGACGTCGAAGGCTCCGACCGGACGGTGGCCGTCCACGGTGAACTGCGGCACGTCGTGCTCGCGCAGCAACTTCTCCAGATCCGGCCAGACCGCGTACGTCCGCTCGGCGAGCGCGTCGGGGCGCTCGTTCAGAACCTCGTACAGGATCTGCACGCCCTGGTTGGGCAGGCCCACCTCGTAGGCGTCGGGGTACATCAGTGCCCAGCGGACGCTGACGGAGTTCCAGTCCTTCGTCCGCGCGTTCAATTCGCCGCCGACGTACTGGATCGGCTTGCTCACCTGGGTCAGCAGCGGTTCGAGTGTGTCGAAGAGAGAATCGGGGCTGGTGTTCACGGGCTCCAATGCTACGGGCTGCGCGCTAACCGGCGCGGGCGACGCCGAGCGGGCTGAACCCCAGTCCCGGAAACAGCGTGTCGACGCGGCCCACTCCGAGCCGCTTCTGGGCCAGTTCACCGAAGACGTCGAAGGCGCTGTTGAGGCCGGGCACGTCTCCGGAATCGAGCGTCGAGGCCGACAGCGGTGTCCACGCGCCGTGTACGGCTGCCTTCGACAGCCCGCCGCCGAGCAGCCACAGCACGCTGCCGTGGCCGTGGTCGGTTCCGCCGCTGGCGTTGACCTGCACCCGGCGCCCGAACTCCGTCACGACCGCGATGGTGACCCGGGTGCGCCGCTGCGGTCCTAGATCGGTGAGGAAGGCGTCCAGGGTCTTGGCCGCCGAGGCGAGGTTGCGGTCGAGGTCCCCGGCCTCGTCGGTGTGGGTGTCCCAGCCGCCGACGTCGACGGTGGCCACCTGCATGCCTACTTCCGCCCGGAGCAGGGTCGCGAGATCCGCCATGGCGGTGGAGAAGTTGCCGGACGGGTAGCTGGCCCCGTTGCGCGGGCCGGCCTTGGTCTGCGCGGTTCCGGCCGTGGCAAGGGCGGCCAGCGTGGTCGGCACGTCCTCGCCCAGCGGGCCGGCCAGGCCGCGGTACAGCGTCCGGATGGCGGTCTCGCTCCGCGGCGCGACGCCGTCCCAGCCGGGAAAGGAGAAGGACTTGAGCGAGTTCATCACCAGCTTGGCCTGCTCGCCGGTGAACGACGCGGGTGCGGCGGAGCCCTGGGCGACCGCACGGAAGGTGGTGCCCGGGCCCAACTGGGACAGCGCGCGATCGAGCCAGCCGGTCGTCGCGGTGTCCGAACCGCGCTCCAGGTACTGCTGTGCCTGGAAGTGGCTACGCGAGATGCCCCTGGACGACACCGCAGGGACGAAGGCCAGCTCGCCGGTGGACCAGTACGGCAGCAACGGGCTGAGCGACTTGTTGAGCCCCCACCCGGCCGAGCCCGCCAGCGGTAGCAGGTCCGCCTCGGCCGGCACCAGGTTGGCACGAACCGAGCGCAGGTAGTTACCGCCCAGCTCGGCCCCGGCGGGCACCAGGATCCGCAGACCGTCCGCGGCTCCGCGCAGGAAGATGGTGATCAGGGTGTTGCCGTTGCCGGTGGTGGTTGCGCCGTACGCCGCGCGCGTCGACACCAGCTGGCTGCCCAGCGCCGCCACGCCGACCATCCCGGCACCGGCCAGGAACGTGCGGCGGGTCCAGCCGGAGCTCCAACAGGCGCCCTGCGCCGCGAGCTCGGCGCTGACCTGCTCGGCGCGTGCGGTTAGCAGCGGCTGGGCCGCCGTCTGATCGGTTCCGGAGGTGTCGATCATCGGTTCCTTCTCTCGTGCGTGTTCCTGAAACGGCCGGCTCGTCGGCTCATGGAGTGGGCGGCTCAGCGCAACGCGTGGTGCGGGCCGTCGAGGATGACCGGGATCAGGTGCTCCAGATACCAGCGCAGCTGCGACTGCCCGATCGGAGTGCTGGCGGGCTCACCGAGAAAGGCCTGCAGCGCCTGCCGGTGCCCGGTCGAGAAGGTCATTCCGGTCAGCCTGCGGGTGAGCACGTCGATGGCCTCGCCGCTCGTCCGGGGCTTTGCCGTGCCGTACAGGGACGTCGCGGTGAACTTGGCGAAGCCCTCGTACCAGTTCTGGGTCAGGCCGCGGTGATAGGCCCACAGGTTGAGCAGTGAGCCGGACGAGCGCCAGGCGGCGGCCACGTCGGGATAGCCGTTGGGCGCGGACCAGTCCAGCGGCACATTGCCGACCGCGGACGTCATCCAGTGCAGGCTGTTCAGCGACTTGCCGACGTCGCCGAGCCGGATGCCGAGCACCCGCAGTGTGGCGATGAGGTTCTCAGCGGGACGGCGAACCTTCGCGCCGCGGCTGGACCAGAACTCCGTCGAACGCAGGATCACCGCCAGCATCGGGGTGACCCGGGTGCCGTTCTGCAGGTACGCCGTCGCCACCGCCGCGATCAGGGTCGGCGTCGGGTTGTCCGAGACATAGCGCTGGCAGAGTTTGGTGGCCAGCCGCTTGGCGGTGCTCGGATGCCGGGCGAGGTAGCGAAGGTAGGCATCCCCGGCCGCCTCTCCCCCGTCCGCGGTCTCGTTGGCGTGGTTGAAACCGAGAATCGTCACGGACCCGGTCCAGTGTCGGTTGGGCCGGTAGACGTAGTTGAAGTCGCCGTCCAGGGTCCGGCCGGTGAGGATGCGCGCCGAGTTCTGGACGTCGGCCTCGGTGTAGCGGGCGTCCAGGCCCACCGTGTGCAGTTCCAGCAGCTCGCGGCCGTAGTTCTCGTTGACCGCCGTCTTGTTGGAATCGGCCAGGTTCAGGTACTGCAACATCGCCGGGTTGCGGGCCGAGGCCAGCAGCATGTCGGTGTACGAGCCCAGCGCGTGCATGCGAATGACGTCACGGTCCATGGTGTGCCGGGTGGACCAGACGTCACCGTTGTGGTTGGCGACATTGAGGTGGTTGGCGAAGAAGTCCACCACCGTCTCGTACAGCTGGCCATGGCTCCAGGTCTGCAGTCCGAGCGTCACCTTGGTGAGCTGGTCCATCGCATCCCAGCCGTACTCGTTGCCGTTGGCCTTGAGCCAGGCCCGCACCGCTGCCGGGCTCTGCCGCAGCAGCGGGCCCTGCGCGGCGATCGCCGGATAGGCGCCGTAGCCGGCCCCGCGCCGCTACCGAACGCCACCTGCTCGCGCCACCAGGCGTCCGGTCCGGCTTTCGCCAGCTGGGCGCGGCTGGGAACGTCGGGGCCGAAGGCGAACCGGGACAGCAGCAGCGAGTCGGGGTCCCAGGCCAGCGGGGCCCGGGCCGAACGCGCGGCATTCGAGCGCGCCGCAGCGATGGACGGCCAGATCGTTGTCGGCACCGCTCTCTCACTCTCCGTCAGAAATTTATTACTAAGAGCATACATAGGTGAAGTGAGTGTTAGAAAAAGTAGCCAAACATGCGGCGGCTACGGCTGATCGGGTCCTAAGCTCAGCTGGCGACCGCGGCTGACCGAGCGAACCGGAGCCTGTCGCCACGAGGCTGGACCGGAGCCTGTCGCTCCCACGAGGCTGGAAGGACACCCAACAGCCGATGGCAACCGAGTCCGAGATCGAGTTCTTCAGCGTCACGCCGCTGGACGATGGTGCTGACGGTGGCGGTGCGGCTGGCGCTGGTGACAGGCCGGCGGCGACCGCGACCACACGCCCGCTGAAGGCATCACTCATGCACGCCGCCGCCTGGGTGGTGGCAGCGGCGCTGGCAGTCGGGGCGAGCTTCGCGCCGCTGTACCGGATCCACGGTCAGCTCCCGGATCAGGCGCAGCTGTCCGGGAACTCGGCCGCGGCGCGCTTCAGCTTCTATGTCGACGGCTGGGGACGGCCGAGACTGCGCGCCAGCGGCCCGCTCTCGGTGGACGACGCCCTCACCGGACCGCGGTACGGGATTGTGTTCTGCGCCTGCGCGGCGCTGATGCTGCTCGCCGCGGTGGTCGCGATCGCGGGACCTCGCATGCTTGCCGCGCTCCGGCCGCGCTGGCGCGCGAGTAGCACCCGGCCGGTGATGCCCACGGCCCAGCTGTCCTCGACCGTGGGCATCACCGGCGCGCTGCTACTCGCCGGGTCCGCGGGGTCGGTCGCCCTGTCGACGCTGCCGATCCGCAAGCAGGTACTCGCCCTGGACTACGAGACCTTCGGGCTCGGCTGGTCCATCGGACTGGCCGCGCTGTCCAGTCTGGTGTGCGTCCTCGCCTGGGGGTGGGACCGGCTGATGGCTGCCCGCGCCTCAGCCGCCTCGGCCGCCTCGGCCGCTGACGTCGTACCCGACGCGGACGAAACCGAGCCGACGGCTGGAAGCCCCATGCAGCCCGCGGTGCCCGAACCGGATGCCTCAGCCTGGCGTCCGCCGGTGGATCGCCTGGAGTAGGCCCAGTGCAAGGCCCTGGGCGAACATCGACGACCCACCGTAGGACACGAACGGCAGCGGCAGCCCGGTGACCGGGGTGAGCCCCAGGTTCATGCCGATGTTCTGGAACGTCTGGAAGCCGATCCAGCACACGATGCCGGCTGCTACCAGTCGCTGCGTCCCGGTCGCGGCCGCGGCGATCCGCAGGCCACGCCAGACGATCACGGCGAACAGGCCGATGATCAGCGCCGAGCCCGCGAAGCCGAGCTCCTCGCCCGCGACCGAGTACACGAAGTCGGTCTGCTGCTCTGGCACGAACGCGCCGCGGGTCTGCTCGCCGTGGAACAGTCCCTGACCGAAGATTCCGCCATGCGCGATGGCGATATGGGCCTGGTTGATGTTGTACGCCACGCCCTGAGCGTCGCGGCCCGGATGGGCGAAGGCGGCGAAGCGTGCCAGCTGGTATTCCGCCAGCACACCGCCCTTGATCGCCAGCACCGCGCCGAGCACGCCGAGCACCAGCAGGGCCACGATCCAGCGGCCCTGGACACCGGCCGCGATCAGCAGACCCAGGGTCGCCGACACCAGAACCAGGGCAGAGCCGAGATCCGGTTGCAGCATGATCAGGCCCAGTGGCGGTGCCGCCAGCGCCAGCGCCATCAGCAGGTCCCGCACGCTCGGGTGGCCGGACTGCGGCCGAAGCGCCGCCCGCTGGCCGAACAGCACCGCCAGCGCGCAGATCAGACCGACCTTGGCGAACTCGGCAGGCTGGATCTCGAAGCCACCGCCGATCACGATCCAGGCGTGCGCGCCGTTGATGGTGGAGCCGATGACGAACACCGCCAGCAGCCCCAGGATGCTCAGGACGTACAGCACCGGGCCGATCAGCCGCAGGATCCGGGAGTCGACCCGGGCGGCGCAGAACAGCAGCACCGCGCCCAGCGCCGTGTTCAGCAGGTGCTTGGCCAGGTAGGTCTGTGGGTTCAGGCCGGCCAGTTCCATCCGGGTGCGGGTCGCCGACCACACCAGCATTGCCCCGATCAGGCACAGCAGGAAGGCCGCGCCGAGCAGCACCCAGTCATAGGAGCGCAGCCGCCGGGAGTCGGTGACGGCCCGCAGCGGTGAGTGGTGCGGCAGGGTCAGGGTGCTGGTCACGGCCGCCTCGTTCCGCTCGGGGTGGGCAGCACGTCGGGCAGTGGCGCGGCGGAGCCTGGTGGGGCCTGGCCGCCTCCGGAGGATGCGCTAGCCGATGCGCTGGTGGCGCTGGCGGTACCCGCCGTCGAGCCTGATGAGCTGGGCTTGCTCTGGTCGGGCTTGCGCTGGCTGGACTTGCTCTGGTGGGAGAGTGACTTGGCCACGACCGTGGGCATCGTGCTGGCCGGTTCGGAACCCGCCACCACCGGCGCGCCGTTGACGCCCAGCAGGCCCTCGTAGATCTTGCGGACCATCGGCGCCGCGGCCGACGCCCCGGTGCCGGCCTGCTCGATCATGCCGACCACGACGAACTTGGCGTTGCTGGCGTCCTGCCCCGGCTGCACCGGACCCCAGGACGCCAGCCAGGAGGTGTCCTGCTTGCCGTACACCTCCGCCGTTCCGGTCTTGCCGCTGATCAGCGTCTGGATCGGCGAGCCGTCGAAGGCCAGGGCGCCGGACACCGAGTGGTTGTTCTGAAAGTGCAGCGAATTCGCGATCTTGGAGAGCACCGAGGGAGTGACCGGCAGCGTCCGGACGGTCTTGGGCGTGATCGTCCTGATGATCTTGCCGTTGGCGTCGGCCACTCCCCAGCCGAGCGTGGGCTGGTACAGCGTCCCGCCGTTCACCATGGCCGAATAGGCGGTCGCCAGCTGCAGCGGCGACACCGTGGTATCGCCCTGCCCGATCGCGGTGTCGGCGTTGTTGCCCGCGAAGAAGCGCCAGCCGTCCGTGCAGTTCTCCGACGCCAGCTGCGTCAGGTAGGCCCGGTTGGTCGAGTCTGTGACGTCCGGGTAGCCCGCCTTCGCGGCCGCGCAGTAGTCGGCCTTGTTCGCCTTCCAGCCGGCCATCCGACTCGCCCGGTCACCGATGGAGCCGGTGGCCTGCTCGTCGGCGGGCAGGTCCATCCCCGGGAACTGCGCGACGCCGAACGCGCGCGCCATTGCCTGCAGCTGCTCCAACGGCTTCTTGCCGCTGTCCACGCGGGCCTGGTCGGCCTGCCACTCGGCGACCGCGGGGGCGTAGAAGAAGGTGTCACAGGACACCTGCAGCGCGAAGGTCAGGTCGATGGGGCCACCGAAGGACTCGGATTCGTAGTTGGTCTTCGTGCGGCCGTCGACGCTGAGCGAGCCGGGGCACGGATAGCGCCCGTCGGTCGTGACCGCGCCGCTCATCACGTCGTCGGAGGAGCTGATGAGCTTGAACGTCGAGCCCGGGGCGTAGGCACCGGCGATGGCCCTGCCGACCAGCGGATCGTTGGCGCCCGGCGCGGTGAGCTTGTGGTAATCGGCGACCGAGATCCCACCGACGAACTCGGACGGGTCATACGTCGGGTAGCCGGCGGCGGCGATCACGCGGCCGGTGTGCGGATCCATCACCACGGCCGCGCCCGAGGGAGCGGGCTTGCCCTTGAGCTGCGAGGCGTGGATCTGCTCGCGCAGTGACTTCTCCGCCAGCGCCTGGACGTCGGCATCGATGCTGGTGATCAGTGTGTCGCCCTGCTTGGCCGGTACCGCGGCGGCCGTGCCGACGGCCTCGCCACGAGGGTCCAGCTGAACCTTCTGCTCACCGTCCACGCCGCGCAGCACGCTGTCGTAGGACTCTTCGAGCCCGCTCCGGCCGATGGTGTCCGCGTCGGCCAGGGCCCTGTTCGCCTTCTGATCGTCGGCTCCGACCACGCCGGTGTAGCCGAGGACGTGCGCCGCGAGCGTTCCGCCGGGGTAGTCGAGCACCGTCTGGGCGTCGATCGCCACACCGGGGAAGTCCTCGGCGTGCTCTGAGATCGCAAACACCACGCCGGCGTCGATGTCACTGGCCACCGGCACCGGCTGGTACGGCTCCCCCGTCCAGCAGGGCGACGGGACCTTGCTGCCACACGGCGTGATCTCGTGCCTCAGATCCACTGCGGCCATGCCGAGGACGGGCGCCAGTCTCGCGAGCACCGCGGCGCCGTGGTCGTCCTGCTGGTCCAGGGCGGACCGGTCGACCGTGAGCACGTGGGTGCTCTTGTTGCCGACCAGCACCCGGCCTCGGGAGTCGACGATCTCACCGCGCGGCGCCGGCACCACGATGGAGCCCAGGTGCGTCGCGCCGGCGGACTGCGCGGGCTTGTTCGGGTCCATCAGCTGCACGAAGGCCAACCGGCTGAGCAGCGTCAGCAGCAACGAGCCGATCAACAGCCGCAGGACTGACAGCCGTGCGCGGTGCGAACCGGAACGGGGATCAGTGAAGGACATTCGGGCTGCCGATCAGGTGGGCAACCGGGCGGGGCGACCGGATGCCTTGAGCGAGCAGGAGAGTGCGGACGAGCGGGGCGAGCGCAAGGGCCATCAGCGCCTCGGTCAGTCCGACCGGAATCATGTCCCGGAACGCCAGGGTGGCCGTCGCGGCGTGCGAGCCCAGGATCGCCAGCAGCACCCCGACGACCAGGGAGCTGAGGGCGCCGAGCACGGCGGTCAGGCCGGCGACGCCCCGACTGCCGTACCCCCGCTGGGTGGCCAGGCCGCCGACGATGCCGCCGACCAGACCGGCCGCCAGCCAGCACAGCGCCTGCACGCCGGCCGGGTGGTCCGAGCCGAGGTCGGCGACCAGGCCGGTGGTGAAACCCAGCCCCATGCCGATTCCGGGACCGGCGTAGATCGCCACCACGAGAACCAGCACCACCGGCAGCGAGACCGGAACCGGAAAGGTCAGCGGGCCGATCAGGGTCGCCTGCAGCAGCAGCGCGGTGATCAGGCCGGCGATCGCCAGGGCCACCCGTGAGACGGTCATCGCGCCGAGTCCGGGGTCAGCGCCGGACGGGTGGTGTTGCGCGGGGTCTGCAGGATGATGCCGACGAGGTCCAGCCCGGTCTGCGTGGCGGTGGGCAGCACGATCGCCGAGACCACGCCGCCGGCCGCGGTGTGCACGGACGTGATGACCCCGACCTCGACGCCGGCCGAGAAGGTCGTCTTGCCGGTCGGGCCGGTGACGAGCACATCGCCGGTTCTGAGGTCGGATCGGTCATCCACGGGACTTGCCGTCATGCCGTGCGTGCCAGCGCCGGCAGCCAGCAGCAGCTCACCGGAGCGGGTATCGCGGACGCCCACGCCCGATGCCGGGTCCGCCACCAGCAGCACCACCGAGGTACTGGAATACACCCGCACCACCCGGCCCACCAACCCGACCCCGTCGGTGACAGTCTGGCCGACCAGGACATGCTCGCGCCTTCCGACGTCCACCGTGACCGTCCACTGGAATCCCGAACCGGGGCCGGTCGCGATCACCCGGGCCGGCATCAGCTTCCAGTGCGAGGTGTCGGCCCGCAGTTGCAGGGCGTCCAGCTTCTTGGCGGTCGCGGTGTCCACGGCCGACCCGGTCAGTTCGCGTTGCAGCTCGGCGTTGCGCTGCTTGAGCTGGGCGATCTCGCGACGGTTGCCGCCGACGTCCGGAACACCCTGGACGAAGCGCCGGACCGGGCCGAGGATGCTGTCAGTTCCGCGGTACAGCGACCCGAGGGCACCGGTCGCGCCACCGCGGGCACCGCCCAACGAACCGCCGGCGAAGTCGAGGCTGATGAACAACAGGGCGAGAACCGCCAGTGCGGCGGCGGAAATCTGCTGGCGACGGGTCAGCCTGCGCATGGAAGAGGGCTTGTCTGCTCTGGCCGCTAGCGACGGTGTCCGTCGACTACGACCTTGTGCAGGAACTCGAACTGCTCCACCACGGTCGCGGTGCCCAGCACCACAGAATCCAGCGGACGGTCGGCCACCAGAACGGGAATGCCGATCTCGTGCTGCAGCCGCGCGTCCAGGCCGCGCAGCAGGGCGCCACCACCGGTCAGCACGATGCCACGGCTCACCAGGTCACCGGCGAGCTCGGGCGGGCAGCGGTCCAGGGTCGCCCGGACGGCGGCGACGATGCGGTTGATGGGGCCGCTCATGGCGTGCCGCAGCTCGTCGGCGGAGACGGCAACAGTGCGCGGCAGGCCGGTGGCGATCTCACGGCCCCGGATCTCCGCGCGTGACGGCCCCGCGATCGGGAACGCCGAACCGATCGAGATCTTCAGCTCTTCCGCGGTGCGCTCGCCGATCAGCAGCGAGAACTCGGAACGGATGTGGTCGACGATCGCGCGGTCCAGGGCGTCACCTGCCACCCGCAGGCTGGTGCTGGAGACGATGCCTGCCAGCGCGATGACGGCGACCTCGGTGGTGCCGCCGCCGATGTCGACGATCATCGAGCCGGACGCCTGGCTGACCGGCAGCCCCACTCCGATCGCGGCGGCCATCGGCTCGGAGATGATGTGCACCCGGCGGGCACCGGCGGCATAGACGGACTCGCTCACGGCGCGCTGCTCGACGGAGGTGATGCCGCTCGGAACGCAGACGACGACACGGGGGCCGGCGAACGCGCGGCGGCCGATCACCTTGCGGACGAAGTAGCGCAGCATCTCGGCGGTGATGTCGTAGTCGGCGATCACCCCGTCCTGCAGAGGACGAACCGCTCGGATGTGTCCCGGCGTACGGCCGATCATGCGCTTGGCCTCTGCACCGACCGCAACGACCGAGTTCGTGGTGGTGTCGACGGCGACGACCGAGGGCTCGTTCAGCATGATGCCGCGACCGCGGGCGTACACCAGGGTGTTCGCCGTGCCGAGGTCGACCGCGAGGTCACCGCCGAGCAGGTCGCCGCTCAGAAGCGACATCGGGGTGAATGCCATGGGTCCCTGCTACCTCTTGTATGTGTCGCCTGCGCGGTGTCCGGCATCGAACGGACCAAGTGTTGCTGGTGTGAACGGATGATCCGATGGTATGTGTGGCCACTCGATAAAATGCGCTACGACTCGCCCAAGGATTTCCCCCTGAAGCACTGGAAAGATAAGAGCTTCCCGCCTCAGCGACCGCTGAACCACAGCCTGATCTCACGCTCGGCCGACTCGGGCGAGTCCGAGCCGTGCACGAGGTTCTGCTGCACCTTCAGGCCCCAGTCGCGGCCGAGGTCGCCGCGGATGGTGCCGGGCTGCGCTTGGGTGGGGTCGGTGGCGCCGGCCAGCGCGCGGAAGCCCTCGATCACCCGGTGCCCCTCGGCAACGATCGCCACCACCGGACCGGAGGACATGAAGTCCACCAGCGGTTGGTAGAACGGCTTGCCCACGTGCTCGGCGTAGTGCTGGGCCAGCAGGTCGGCGTCCGCGATCCGCTGCTCCAGGGCCACGATGCGGTAGCCCTTGGCTTCGACCCGGGCAAGGATCTGGCCGATCAGGTTGCGGGCAACCCCGTCCGGCTTGACGAGGATCAGGGTGCGTTCGACGGCTGTGTCAGTCACCGCGACAGCGTATCGGCTGTCAGGACACGAGCATTCGCCAGCCGGACGGCGTACCGACGAGCTGGTTGCGGGTCCGCAGCAGATGCGCCCACAGCGCCAGGAAGATCACCACCACCACCACCAACGCGGGGATCAGCACGACGGTCGCGGCCACCAGCACTTGCAGCGCGGAGGCCAGCCCGATCCCCCAGCGGCGGCGGAGCAGGAACCCGGTGACCACCAGTACCACGGCCAGGGCGAGCAGGAGCAGCGTCTTGGTTCCGGACAACCCCTGCGAGGTCTGGGCGATCGCCCGGGGCACCAGCAGGACGACAAACGCTTCCAGGCAGAGCAGCGCAGCCAGCACGCCGCGGGTGGCGCGATTGGCCTTGTCCCGGCGCTCCTGCAATTCCGCCTGGGTGGGCTGTGCCAGGGTGGGTTCTTGCTCGGTCGGCTGTGCTGGATGGGGATCGGTCATCGCTGTCACCGCCCTACGCGCCGGGGCGGGTGAGCAGGGTGCGCGCCTCGCCGGCGGTGACGACCGAGCCGGTCACCAGCACGCCGGAGCCCGACAGCACGCCGTCGGGGTCCTCTTCGGCCAGCCGGATCGCGGCCTCGATGGCATCGTCGAGGCGGGGCTCGACGGTGACCCGGTCCGGGCCGAAGACGTCCACCGCGATCGCGGCGAGCTCGTCCACCTGCAGTGCCCGGCCGGACGAGTTCTGCGCGACGACGATCTCGTCCAGCGCCGGCTCCAGCACATCCAACAGCCCCCGGGCGTCCTTGTCCGCCAGCACCCCCACCACGCCGATCAGCCGTCGGAAGTCGAAGCCCTCGTCGAGGGCCCGCACCGTGGCTGTCATGCCCGCCGGGTTGTGGCTGGCATCGACCAGCACGGTGGGTGCCGAGCGGACGGCCTCGAGCCTGCCCGGTGAGGTCACCGCGGCGAACCCGGCCCGGACGAGGTCGGCGTCGATCGGGCCGCCGGCGGCACCCGCACCGAAGAACGCCTCGACGGCCGCCAGCGCACACGCCGCGTTCTCGGCCTGGTAGGCGCCGTGCAGCGGCAGGAAGACCTGCTCGTAGACGCCGCCGAGACCCTGCAGCGTCAGCAGCTGCCCGCCGACCGCGACCTGGCGATCCAGCACGCCGAATTCCAGGCCCTCCCGAGCCACCGCCGCGTCCACCTCGGTCGCGCGCTTGAGCAGTTCCGCCGCCGCATCGACGGGCTGCGAGGCGAGGATCGCCGACGCCTCGGGATGGATGATGCCTGCCTTCTCGACGGCGATCTGCGCCACCGTGTCGCCCAGGAACTCCATGTGGTCCAGCGCGATCGGCGTGATCACCGCGACCGGCGCCTGCAGGACGTTCGTCGCGTCCCAGCTGCCCCCCATGCCGACCTCGACGACCGCGACATCCACCGGTGCGTCGGCGAAGATGGCGAAGGCCAGGCCGGTGATCGCCTCGAAGAAGGTCATCCGCAGGTCGGAGCGGTCGTCCACCATCTCCAGGTACGGCTCGATCTCGTCATAGGCGTCGGCGAAGAGCCGGTCGCTGACCGGCTCACCGTCCAGCACGATGCGCTCGGTGATGGACGACAGGTGCGGGCTGGTGTAGCGGCCGGTGCGAAGGCCGAAGGCCCGCAGCAGCTCGTCGATCATCCGGGCGGTCGAGGTCTTGCCGTTGGTGCCGGTGACGTGGATCGCCCGGTACATCCGCTGTGGCTCGCCGAGCACGTCCATCAACTGCTCGATCCGCTGCCGTGACGGCCCGATCTTGGCCTCACCCCAGCGAGCGAGCAGTTTCGCCTCGACCTCGCGACGCCGCTCGCTGTCTTGCTGCTTGCTCGTCTTCGAGGTCGGCGCTGCATCGGTCACCCTCTGAATCCTACGGACGCCGGCACCCGGGGCGCGCGGAGCCCGCCGGCTGTCATGCTCGGCCCGCTTCGACCGTCCCGGCGCCTGCACTCCCGGCGCCTGCACTCCCGGCGCCTGCACTCCCGGCGAGCGGCACCACGGTGTAGGACACCCGTACTCGGCGCGCACCGGCCGGCGCGTGCTCGTGCTGGCGGCGCTGGAAGTCCAGCAGCAGCTCCGACATCTCGGCCGCGAGCTGCTTGGCCTCGGCCTGGTTGAGCCAGAATGCCGAACTCCGTACTGTCAGCGCCTCGTACCAGGCCGCGGACATCTCGTTCTGGCTGCCGATGCAGCGCAGCGCCTCTTCCCGCTGCCGGTCGAGCAGGTTCGCCACCAGCACCGCCTCGCCGGCGGCGGACGCGCGCGGCTCCGCCGAGTCGACGGTCAGCAGCTCACCTGCCGCCTCCCACGGGCGCTCTCTGCCGTCACCCGTCGCGGCGGAGCGGCGGATGATCCCCCACTTCTCCAGAGCGCGCAGGTGGTAGCTCATGGCGCTCGCGCTCAGGCCCGCGATGTCGGCGCACTCGGTGGCGGTGAGCTTGCGCCCGGCGAAGAACTCGTCGATGACAGCCAGCCGTGCCGGATGTGCCAGGGCCTTGATGGCCCGAGGGTCGCGGAGCACCACCACGTGCTGATCGCTCGGCTTCTGCGCAGGAAAGGGTGCGGTGGCCATATGCTCAGCGTAAGGGCGGGCGGGTGATCCGGTGTGGGCAAAGCGCCCGCTATGGAACTGGAAAAATCGGCTCGCCGCTCAGCCCCGCTGCTGCGGGACTGAGCGAGGCGTACAGCGCACCCGGGGTCAGGCTGACTTCTCCCGAGGCGGGTCGAGCTCCGCCCGGGGAACCAGCGTGGGGTAGACGTGCTCCAGCACGGTCTCGGCGGTGATGACCACCTTGGCGACGTCCTCCCGGGAGGGCACCTCGTACATCACCGACAGCAGGACTTCTTCCATGATGGCGCGCAGGCCACGGGCTCCGGTGCCCCGCTTGACCGCCTGATCCGCGATGGCCTCGAGCGCGTCGTCGGCGAACTCGAGTTCCACGCCGTCGAGCTCGAACAGCCGCGCGTACTGCTTGACCAGGGCGTTCTTCGGCTCGGTCAGGATCTCGATGAGCGCGGCCCGGTCCAACGGGCGGACGGTGGTGATCACCGGCAGCCGTCCGATGAACTCCGGGATCAGGCCGAACTTCATCAGGTCCTCTGGCATGACCTCGGCGAAGCCGTCCTTGGTGTCCAGCTCGAACTTGGTCTTCAGCTCGGCACCGAAGCCCAGGCCCTTCTTGCCGACCCTGCCCTCGATGAGCTTGTCGAGTCCCGCGAACGCGCCGCCGACGATGAACAGCACGTTGGTGGTGTCGATCTGGATGAACTCCTGGTGCGGGTGCTTCCGGCCGCCTTGGGGTGGCACCGCGGCCGAGGTGCCCTCGAGGATCTTGAGCAGCGCCTGCTGCACACCTTCACCGGAGACGTCGCGGGTGATCGAGGGGTTCTCGGACTTGCGGGCGATCTTGTCGACCTCGTCGATGTAGATGATGCCCGTCTCGGCACGCTTGACGTCGTAGTCCGCTGCCTGGATCAGCTTCAGCAGGATGTTTTCGACATCCTCGCCGACGTAGCCGGCCTCGGTCAGCGCCGTCGCGTCCGCGATGGCGAACGGGACATTGAGCATGCGGGCCAGCGTCTGGGCGAGCAGCGTCTTGCCAGAGCCGGTCGGACCGAGCAGCAGGATGTTCGACTTGGCGAGCTCGACGTTGGAGTCCGACCGCTTGCCGCTGTTCTCACCGCCTGCCTGGACCCGCTTGTAGTGGTTGTAGACGGCCACGGCCAGGGTCCGCTTCGCCTGCTCCTGGCCGACCACATAGGAGTTCAGGAACTCACAGATCTCACTCGGCTTGGGCAGCTCGTCGAAGCTGAACTCGGTGTTCTCCGACAGTTCCTCTTCGATGATCTCGTTGCACAGGTCGATGCACTCGTCGCAGATGTACACCCCAGGACCCGCGATCAGCTTCTTGACCTGCTTCTGGCTCTTTCCACAGAAAGAACACTTCAACAGGTCACCACCGTCACCTACACGTGCCACCTGAGAAATCCCCTCACTAGGCATTCCTGCCCTACAGTCGACGCCGTCACTGTGCCGCGTCGGCATTGAATCCCTGCTGCTGCCAGCCGGCTCGGGCTCGATATGACCGGCACGCGGCAACGATGTTGCGAAACGCTACCCCGTGCTGGTCGAGATGTCTCACCCATAGCCGCGTGTTCGGCGGACCGGCGAGTAACCGCACTGTTGATCGCGTGGGCCACCCGCCGGCCCAGCAGCCGTCCGGTGGGACAGCCACTCAGTCGTTGACGACCTTGCGGGTGGTGATGACCGAGTCGACGATGCCGTATGCCTGGGCCTGGTCCGCCGTCAGGATGCGGTCACGCTCGATGTCCAGCTTCACCTGGTCCACGGTCTGGCCGGTGTGGGCGGCCAGGATCTCTTCGAGCTGCCCACGCATGCGCAGGATCTCGTTGGCCTGGATCTCGAGGTCCGTCACCTGGCCCGAGCCCTCACCGGAGGGCTGGTGGATCAGAACGCGTGAGTGCTCGAGGGCGAAGCGCTTGCCCTTGGTGCCCGCGGCGAGCAGCACCGCGGCCGCCGATGCCGCCTGGCCCATGCAGTACGTCTGGATCTCGGGACGTACATAGCTCATCGTGTCGTAGATCGCGGTGAGCGCGGTGAACGAGCCACCGGGCGAGTTGATGTAGATGAGGATGTCGCGATCCGGGTCCGTCGACTCCAGGCAGATCAGCTGCGCGATGACGTCGTTGGCGACCACATCGTCGATCGGCGCGCCGAGGAAGATGATGCGCTCCTCGAACAGCTTGTTGTACGGGTTGGATTCCTTCATGCCGTAGTTCGTCCGCTCGACGAACGACGGCAGGACGTAGCGGCTGGAGGGCAACTGCGGGGCGCTGGCCGCGCCACCGGATGAGGCCCAGCCGGCGCTACCGGGGGTATAAAGATCGCTCATGTTCGTGTGTCTCCCTTACTCCGGCGCCGGGGCAGAGCCGTCGCTCATCTGGGCAACCCGGCTCACCACGTGGTCGACGAAGCCGTAGTCGAGTGCCTGCTGAGCGGTGAACCAGCGGTCCCGCTCGGAATCCGCGCGAATCTGCTCTTCGGTCTGGCCGGTGTGCTCGGCGATGAGCTTGGCCATCTCGGCCTTGGTCAGCTTGAACTGCTCCGCCTGGATCGCGATGTCGGAGGCGGTGCCACCGATGCCGGCGGACGGCTGGTGCATCATTATCCGCGCGTGCGGCAGGGCGTAACGCTTGCCTCGCTCTCCGGCGGAAAGCAGGAACTGCCCCATCGAGGCGGCCATTCCCAGCGCGTACGTGGCGACGTCGCACTCGACGAACTGCATGGTGTCGAAGATGGCCATGCCGGCGGTGACGGATCCACCGGGCGAGTTGATGTAGAGGTTGATGTCGCGACTCGAGTCCTCGGCCGACAGCAGCAGCAGCTGGGCGCAGAGCTGGTTGGCGATGGTGTCGTCGACAACCTGGCCCAGGAAGATGATCCGGTCGCGGAGCAGGCGGTCATAGATCGAGTCGTTGAGGTTCATGCCAGCGCCGGCACTACGCGCCTCGATGATCCGGATCGGTTCCGGCGCAGCGCTGGCCTGCGGGCTGGTAAACCCAGCGTCGAATCGGCGCTGGTGGTCAGAGGAGCTCACTGGCATTTCCTTCCCAAGAAGTGTGGATCTACTTCGACCCTAACGGCACGGGCGGGCCTGGGAGTCCCAGACCCGCCCGCGTTCGCTCAGGGCATCAAAGGCCTACAAGGCCGCTTCCGGTGCCGTCACGCCCTGCCGTCATGGGCCCCGCGGCAGCTTCGCCTACCGGCTTCGCGCTGGCGTTACCCGCCGCCTTGCGCCTGACGGGCCGACGGCCCTGCGCCTGACGGACCGCCGAGGTCGCGAGGTTTACTCGCTGTCGCGGCTGGCCACCTGGTCCGTGCTGGCCACCTGGTCCGTGCTGGCCACCTGGTCCGTGCTGGCGGTCTGGTCCGTGCTGGCGGTCTGGTCCGTGCTGGCGGTCTGGTCCGTGCTGGCCGACTCGTCAGCGTCGTCGACGACTTCGATGTCATCGAAGTCGTCGAGATCGGCCACGGCGTCGTCCAGCTGCTCCAGCTCAGCCTGTCCCTCGGGCGTCGCCAGCGCGGACAGGTCAACCTCGTTGCCGGACTGATCGGTGACATTGGCCGCTTCGAGCACCGTTGCCAGCGCCTTGTTCCGCCGGACGTCGGCCACCAGCGCGCCGATGTTGCCGGCCTGCACGATCTGGTCGGCGAACTCCTGCGGCGCCATGTTGTAGCGCTGTGCCTGCCGCACGATGTACTCGGTCAGCTCGGCGTCGGACACCGACACGGCCTCGGCGTCGGCGATGGAATCCAGGACGAACTGGGTCTTGACCGACTTCTCGGCGACCTCGCGGAGTTCGGCGGTGAACTCGTCCTTGGTCTTGCCCTCTGTCTGCAGGTAGTTCTCGAACGCCGCGTCGTCGTGGCCCAGCTGGTGCACCACATCGTGCTCGCGCCACTCGATCTCGGCCTGTACCGAGGACTCCGGCAACGGTACCTCGGTCTGCTCGACGAGCAGCTCCAGGACCTTGTCACGGGCCTCGGCGCCTTGGCCCAGGACCTTCACGCGGTCCAGCCGGATCCGTAGGTCGGCCTTGAGCTCGTCCACGGTGTCGAACTCGGACGCGAGCTGGGCGAACTCGTCGTCTACCTCGGGCAGCTCGCGCTCCTTCACCGAGTTCACCACGACGTTGATCTGGGCGTCCGAGCCGGCGTGGTCGCCGAAGGCGAGTTGGGAGGCGAACTCCGCGGTGTCGCCGGCGGACTTGCCGAGGATCGCGTCGTCCAGGCCCTCGATCAGGTTGCCGGAGCCGACCTCGTAGGACAGCCCCTGAGCCGACCCGCCCTCGACCGGCTCGCCGTCCACGGTCGCGTTGAGGTCGATCGAGACGAAGTCGCCGGTCTGGACCGGGCGGTCGACGCTGTTGAGGGTGCCGAACCGGGCGCGGAGCTCGTCCAGCTGCTCCGTCAGCTCGTCGTCGGTGACGACGGCGTCCTCGACGGTGACGGCCAGGTTGTCGTAGGCGGGGACGGTGATGTCGGGGCGGACGTCGACCTCGGCGGTGAACGCGATGTGGTCGTTGTCCTCCAGCGTGGTCACCTCGATGTCGGGCTGACCGAGGGCCTTGACGCCGGTTTCGCGGACCGCGTCGGAGTACGCCTTGGGCAGCGCCTTGTTGATCGCCTCTTCGAGAACGGCCGAGCGTCCGACGCGCTGGTCGATGATGCGGGCCGGAACCTTGCCCGGCCGGAACCCAGGAACGCGAACCTGTGAGCCGATCGCCTTGTAGGCCTCGTCCAAGCTGGACTTCAGCTCGTCGAAGGGCACCTCGACGGCGAGCTTCACACGGGTTGGGCTCAGGGTCTCGACGCTGCTCTTCACGGTGTGCTCTTCGCTCCTCTGCGACGAACTTAAATTCGCGGTATTCGGCGGTGGCGCCTGTCGTAATCAGCCGCCGCGGCGCGGTCGACCTTCGTGCACCTCTACGGAAAAGTTCTGCTCAGTTCTGCCAGTCGGGGTGACAGGATTTGAACCTGCGGCCCCTCGCTCCCAAAGCGAGTGCGCTACCAAGCTGCGCTACACCCCGATACCCGTATCGCCACGCTCCGCGAACGACACACGTACCGAGGGGCAAGTGTACGGGTGCGTGAGCGTCGTACCTTCACACGCTAGGCTGTCATCGCACCTCACGAGCGGCCCAGGTACGTTCAGGGTATCTCGGGTTGTTCGCGAGTCTTGCGGGTGTAGCTCAATGGTAGAGTCTCAGTCTTCCAAACTGATTGTGCGGGTTCGATTCCCGTCACCCGCTCGTCCCAGCCGCTCGCCCCGGCAACCGATATGCTCTCGGGCCGCCATAGCGACCGCACGGCATACCAACCTGCCAGGACACGGCACGGACCAGCCGGAAGTTACCGGGCCGCCAGTAGTCGCCGGGTGGCCGCCAGCGCCGGCGCCGGATCGCTGAGTTTCACCACGCTGTGCGCCGCGCCGACTCCCGCGCACAGAGCGCCGGCAACGTCGCGCAGCCGTGAGCCGCGCCGTTCCACCAGTGCTCGGCGGACGTCCCCCTCGAGCCACGAGTACCGAACCCCGGGCCGCACCGGCCTGGCCGACCCGGCGTCCAGGCCCCGGTCGGTGGCCAGCGCCGCCCACACCGCCGGCAGGTTCGCGCCGGCCTTCACCGCCAGCGCGAGCGAGCCGTAGAAACGCCCGTTCAGGTCTATCAGGCGCGGCACCCCGTCGGCGGGCACCAGGAACTGCAACTGGGCCAGGCCGAACCACCCCAGGTGCGCGAACAGCGCCGCGGCCCGTCGCGCGATCTCGTCCTCGACGGGCACGCTGACCGCCCGGCAGCTTGCGCCGGCGTCCGGCGGCCAGACCCGCGAGGCGACCTGCATGGAGTGGGCGGCCACCCGCTCCCCTCCCCTGGTCGCCACGGCGGAGTACGCCATCAGCCGGCCCTGCACGAATTCCTGCAGCTCCGCCTCACCGCCCACCGCGGCGATCTCGGCGACCCGGCGGCGCGCGGCTGTCGCGCCGAGCACCACGGCGGTGTCGATCCGCGGCGGCGCCCCGGAGTGGCCGGGCCGGGCATGCAGTCGCGCCTTCACCACGAGCGGCTGCTCCTCGTCCACGCAGGATGAGAGGTCGAGCGTCGCGGGAACGGCGAAGCCCACGGTGGCAGCGGCCACCGCCAGCCGGGACTTGTCCAGCGCGCCGAGCACGGCGTCGTGGGGGGCGTGCGGCACCACCGCCGGAATGGCCGACCGGTGCTCGGACAGCGCCAGCACCTCTGCCTCGCCACCGCCGAAGACGACCTCGTAGCCGCCTTGGCCGACCGCTTCCACGACGGCCGCCACAAACCCGGTCGGGTTCTCGTGCGCCGCCGGAACGACGTGACGTCGTGCGCAGTGCCGCGACGAGGACGCGAGTCCACGGCCCCGGGACGTTCCGACGCCGACCTGCCAGCCGGCCGCGGAGAGCGCCCGCACGGCCGTCAACGTCCCCCGGCTGAATCCTTGCTCGACCACTAACGCGCGCACCGGGCCCCCCTCGCCACGGATGGCGCGCGGACCCGGTGCGGTTCACAGGAGCTGTCGCGTCGCCTCGAACAGTAAACGTGACACCCAGCAAAGCAGCTACTGGTGAAGCCGGCACGAACGCCAGCCGACCAGCGGGGGTGGTCAGCGAGACCGTCGGATGTCCGGACGGCAATGGCGCAGCGCCACCCGGACGAACGCCGCCACGATCTCGTCCACCGCCGCGGCGCACTCGGCGCACCGGGCACTCTCGGACGGGGTAGCCCATCCCCGTACGGCCGCCGGAAAGGCGACCCGCGGCTCCTGGCCCGCGTGCGCGGCCAGGGTTGCCGTCTCGAGCCCGTACGCGTGCTCGAGCACGGCAACCCGCGCGGTATCGCGGTGCGGATCGATATCCGCACCGCGATACTCGATCGCGACCACGAAGGGCTGCATCACGGTCGTCGCCACTTCAGCGCACGCAGGCTAGCCGGCAGCGACCGTCAGGACCGCAGCGACGAGCGGCTGCCGACCTTGAGCCAGATCAGCAGCACGATGATCGCGCCGATGATCGAGCCGATGATGCCGGACGGCTGGAAGAACCCGTTGTGGGAGTCCTTGTGGAAGATCAGGTACCCCAGAAAGCCGCCGATGAACGAGCCGATGATGCCGATCAGGATCGTCATCGGAATGGACAGGTCCTGCTTACCCGGTACGACCAGCCGAGCAATCGCGCCGGCGATCAGGCCGATGACGATCAGGCTGATGATGAGACCGATCATGGTGTCCTCCTACGCACTGTGTCGCACTGTGTCGCGATGTGTCGCGGTGTGTTGCGGGTCAGCGCTGGTCGGTGCCGGCGTCGGTCTCGACCTGGTCGATCTGCTCCTTGCGCACCTGCTCGGAGACGGTCTGGTTCTCGGTGACGGTCTCGGTGGTCAGGCGTACCCGCTCGACCGGCACGGTCTCTTTCTGGACCACGGGGCGCTCGGCGTGCAGCGTGACCTCGTGCTCCTCTTCGGTGAGGTCGCCACCGGCCATGGCCTGCGCCCGGTTGGCCTCGGTGATCGGCTCGCGCTCGATGCGAACCTCTTCGTGGCTGACCGGAACCGTGGTCGTGACGTTCTCGGTGACGATGTACTTGCGCAGCCGGGCCCGACCGGTCTCGACCTGCTGGGTGCCCACGCGGAGGCGCTCCTCGGAGCGGGTCATGGCGTCGTCGGTGTTGGGGCCGGAGGTGTCGTGGCCCGGTGAACCGGCGTATTCGGCGTTGCCCGTGGTGGTCTGGACCTGCTCGCCGAGGTAACCGTTGTAGTACTGGAAGAGCGCGTCGACCTCGGACTCCTCGAGGTGACCGTCGTTCTCCACGTTAGGGGCGTCCTTGACCATGTTCTTGGTCACGGCGAGTACGAGCTGGTCGCCCTCCACCCGCGAGCCGTACAGCGGCGCGAAGGACTCCTTGGAGCCGAACAGGCCGGTGCTGACGGTGACCCACTGAGGCTGGCCGGTGCGGTCGTCCAGATAGATCTGGCCGATGCGACCGATCTTGGCGCCCTCGGCGTCCACAGCGTTCTGGCCGATGACGTTCTGCAACTGCTCTGGTGTGGTCATGCTGATCTCCTTGATAGCTGGTGCGGGTTGGTTGCCTGCGACCGTGGAACGGCCGCGGTTGGGTGGGACGGTTCGCGGTCAGTGCCGGTGACGGGTCAGCGCTGTCCGGGAGCGGACGCGCCACCGTGGTTGCCGGACCGTCCGGACGTGGAAGATTGGCCGGCTGCCTGGCGCGCCTGCTCGCGCACGCCGGGGGCATTGCGGGCAGCGGCGGCGATCCGGGGCTTCTCTTCGTCGTAACGGGCGGCCGTGGCTTCCCAGCGGGAGGACATGGTGCGGACTCCGCCACCGCCGACGGCGACGATGATCACGCCGACCACTGCGGCGAGCACTGCGTAGAGCACCGCGTCGACCACCCGGGTGGCGATGTGCAGCTGGTCCAGCGCCGCGACGACGCCCAGCGCCAGGATCAGGCCGGACGCGGAGTTGGCCAGCACCCGGCCGTAGGGAAGGCCGGACAGGCTGCCCTGGATCAGGGTCTTCACCGCGGCGGCCACCGCCGAGGCGATGACGACGATCAGGATGGCCACGAACACCAGCGGCAGGTACGCGATGACGGCGTGCAGGTAGTCACTGATCGGGTTGGGACCGAAGACCCCGAACGCGGTCGACAGCACGAACAGCATGATGGCGTAGAAGACCAGCTTGGCGAGGATGTCGGAGGCGTCGTACTGGCTGCTCTCCAGCGCCTTGCGGATGCCGCCGCGCTCGACCGCCCGGTCGAAACCGACCTTGGTGAGCACTCGCGACAGGATCTTGGTGACGGCCTTGGCGACGAAGTATCCGACGACCAGGATCAGCAGAAAGATCACGAGCTTCGGGATGAAGGTGGCCACATTGGACCAGGCGTTCTCCACGCCCCTTTGATAATTGATGGCTTCGACCATGTTGGGATGTCTCTCTCTGAGGCTGACCGGCCCGCATTCGGGGTCGGCGGCGCCTGACGGCCCACGGTGTCGGGACCGTCACGCGAAAGATGGAGCGTCAGGAGACGCCGGACGGATCAGCCGACCCGGCTGGCCTGACGGTCGGTCACGTTGAGATCCAGGCGGACCGGCAGTTCCGGGTCAGCCATCGCCTGACGGGCGTGGCCGATGGCCTGGCTCTCGATCCGACGACGCAGGCTCGGTAAGTCGGCGGAGTCGTGCAGGGTGGCGCCCACGACGAGCGTCGGCCTCGTTGCGTCGCCGATCAGCCGCGCTCGCGCCGAGTGGACGCCGGCGTAGCCGCCGATCTCTTCCGAAACCGCGTCCGTGAGCGCCCCCGGCGCCAGGGTGGTGCGACCGGCCGAACGGTTTCCGGTCATCGTCAGGTCGCTGGCCCGGTCGGTGGAGAACAGCAGGACCAGCAGCCACCGCAGTGCCAGCAGCGCCAGAATCGCCGCGGCCACGGCGATGACGGGCCAGAGCCAGTCACCATGATCGGAGAAGTAGGCCCCTACACGGTTGGACAGCAGGCCCCCGTGCTTGGTGACCGAGCCGAAGGCTCCGAAGCCCGCGAGTGCGCCGATCACTCCGGCAGCCAGCAGCAGGATCGCCAGCAGCAGCGCGGCGGCCCGGTTGGTGCGGTCGGCGTGCATCAGCGGCTCCTTGTGCTCACGCGGACGGACAGCGACGGCGCCGGGTCCAGTTCGAGGGCGTCCAGCCGTTGCTGGGCCGCGGTAGTGACCGGCTCGCGCAGGCTCTCGGCCGTGAACGGCTGCAGACCCGCGGTCGTGGCCGAAACCTTGACCCTGCGACGCTTGACCGTCACGTCGGCATGGTTTATCCCGTCCACCTTCGCCACCGCGGACCGGACCGTGCCGGCCACGCCACGCCGGGCGTAGGCCGAGTCGACGTCGGTGGAGGTGGTGCGAAGCCTGGACGGCCGGCTGGGCTTGAGTTCGGCGAGCAACAGGATCAGGCCGAGGACGGCCAGCGCGATGCACGCCACCCGGACGCTGCCCTGCTGCCACTGGGTGCGGTGTGCCCAGTGGTAGGCAGGGTGCCAGTGCACGATCGCCGGGGCCTTGCCCAACCGATCGGCGATCACCTCGACTACCAAGAGGACACCGATCACGATCAACGCGACGCTGATCAGGGCAGCCAGCAGCCGATTGAAGAGTCTCATCAGTTCTGTCCTTCCTGCTCAGCGAACACGGGGCGGCGGGGCTAGGTGGGTGACGAGGCCGGTCACGGCGATGGTGACCTCGGCGACGTTCAGCCCGGTCAGCTCGGTGACCCGGGATCGCACGCTCTCGCGTACGGCCTCGGCGGTGCCGGGCACCGACGCGCCCCAGCGCACGCTGATGTGCAGGTCGAGCAGAGCCACCGAGCCGTCCACGTGGGCGCTCGCCTTGGGCAGTTCCTGCAGGCTGCTTTCCCGGCCGAGTCCGCCGGCCTTGCCCAGCGACCGGCCGAGCACCCGAGGTGCGGCCGCGCCGGCGTCGGGGACATCCAGAGCCGCGCGCGAGGCGATCTTGGCGACCACCGAATCGTTGATGGTCAGCGTGCCGAGCTCACCCCGCCCGGGCACCGCGGGCTGTTGCGAGGACTCGCCAGGTCGCGGTTGGCCCGCATCACTGATCATTGCGGTCATCGCTGATCGCGGCGGCCGGAGAGCTGGCTCAGGTCGAGGTCACCGTCGAGGACCTTCGCCACGACGAAACCAATGACAGCGAACAGGGCGACGATCAGCATCTGCCCGAAACTGCCGAATGCCAGGGCGAACCCGAGCGCGAGACCGATCAGGATGCCGAGCGTGGTGCGGGTCATGTCATCTCACAATCTGCAAGTGTTTCCACGTTCACGATTTTCCTCCTGGCAACGGACCTGCACAGCGAGGCGGCTGCTTACCGGACCCGCCGCCGCTGCCTGAGCCGGTGGCGCCTGGTGATGCCTCGGACGGCCCGGCTGACCAGGCTTACCGGCCAGCGCGGGGTCGCCACGACGAAGACCCGAGGTGGTGGCTCGCCCACTGCCTGGGCGGATGGAGCGTCGAAGCGGCGCAAGCCGACTATGAATTCGTCGGGGTCTCCGCCGCGGTCGGGATGGTGGTTGCGGACGAACTCCCGACGCTCGGCTTTACGCCGGCGCTCGGATTCGTCCATGTCTCCACACTCCCACCAGTAGGAAGCGGTGGCGGCATGGAGGTGCTTGGGATGCCTGAGGTGCTTGGGGTCAGGACCGCCGACTCGGCGGGATCGGCGACATCAGCGAGGGCGACATCCACGACCCGGATACCCACCAGGGGCGCGAGTGCGGCCCGGATCTCACTCGCCACCTCGGCGACCGGCACGTTCCACCTGCCGCGCACCTGAACGGTGACCCGGTCCGGCTCGACTCGCAGCCCGGCGATCTGCCGACCCGGCAGGTAGGTCGCGACACTGGCGAGCCTGCCGGCGGCGAGGTCATCAACCCCTGAGCAGGCCCGCACCGCCGCGGCGACGCTGTCGATGTCGACTTCGGCGCCATCCCTGACGGCTACCGGGTTGCTGCTCATGACACGCGCGACGGGGTCTCCTGCTGCTGGTCGTCGTCCGAGGGTAGGTAGACGTCGTCGACGTTGATGTTGACCTCCACCACCTCGAGTCCGGTCATCCGCTCGACCGACTGCTTGACGTTGCGCTGGATGCTCCGGCCGAGATCAGCGATCGACACGCCGTACTCCACCACGATGTCGAGATCGATCGCGGCCTGCGTCTCACCCACCTCGACGCCGACGCCCTGGGCGACATTGGGACCCGAGCTGCCCGGGATGCGCTCACGCAGGGCGCCGAATGCACGGTTGGGGCTGGTTCCCATCGAGTGCACGCCGCTGATCTCACGGCAGGCCATTCCGGCGATCTTCTGGACCACGCCTTGCGCGACGCTGATCTTTCCCTCGTCGGTCGCCAGCCGGTCAGGTGCCGCGGAGCCCGCTGAGGAGCTCGACACCGCGGAACTCGATCCGGGTGGGTTCTTGCTCAGTGTGGTGCTGGATTCAGTCATTGAGAGTGATCTCCTGAACTGCGTCTGTGCCGGGCGGGCGGGCGCAAAAGCGGAACACGCACCGAAGCGCCGGCTGTGAGGATGTGCATGTTGTTGTGCAGGGTCCTCTGCACAGTAAGACACCGCCCGTTGGAAAAGATCGCACACCAGTTTCCGAAGTTTCGACCGTTACTCGCTCCGACCCGGTCGCGGCTCGTCGGCACCGCGCCCGAGCGGGGGAACGGAGCGTCGGCGGCGCAAGTTACGCTGCCACTCGGCGGGGGCCGACCTCGCCCACGACGAAGGGGACGCGTTGGAGCACGAGGTCGATGACGACTACCTCGTCCAGCGCGCGCAAGAGGGCTACCTCGACGCCTACGCCGAGCTCGTCAGCCGACACGCGCCGCTCGCCTACCGGGTCGCGCTGCGCATCGTCGGTGACCATCACGACGCCGAGGACGTGGCTCAGGAGGCGCTGGTCGCCGCGTGGCAGCAGTTGCCGCGGTTCCGGGGCGAGTCCGCCTACTCGACGTGGCTGTACCGCATCGTCACCCGCCGAGCGCTGAATCGAATCCAACGCGATCGCCGCCCGGACTCCCTGGACCTGCTTGCCGACCAGCCGGACGAGTCCAACGAGCCGGCCCGGACTCTGGAGCGCGACCTGACCACGGACGCGGTGAGCAACGCGGTGCAGGCGCTTCCGCCGGCCCAGCGAATAGTGGTGGTCCTGCACCACCTGGAGGGCCTGCCGTACGCCGAGGTCGCCGCGATCACCGGCTCCAGCGTCGCGGCCGTGCGCAGCCATCTCTTCCGTGCGCGGCGCACACTGGGAACAGCTCTAGCGGAGTGGAGGTGAGCAGCCGATCATGAGTGACCCGACAGCGGGCTCCGGCGCGCTCCGCGATCTGCTCCGTCATGGGTCGCGCGAACTGGCCTGCGGAGCCTCCGTCGACGAACTGCTGGAGCAGGTGGCTGACGGGCAGGGTGACCAGCTCACCGCCCACCAGCAGCAGTGCCCGCACTGCGGAGCCGCGCTGGCGGAGTTCCGCCAGCTCTGGGCGCCGGTGCACGAGTACGCCCGCGCGCCGGTGCACACGCCGGCGCGCCTGAAGAACTCCGTGATGAAGCAGGTCGACAAGCTGGTGCAGGACGTCTGGTACACCCTGCAGCTCACCGAGGGCGGTTCCATCCGGATCGCGGCCAGAGTCGTCGCGGCGGTCGCCCGTGAAACCGCCGCGCTGGTCCCCGGAGTCCGCGTCGCGCTGGGCCGTACGACCGACTCGCGAATCGCCGCGCTGGTCGCCAAGGCGACTCACCGGCACCGGCACCCGTACGCCGCGGTCGGGGTGCTGGGCCGCACCGCCGTGGTCGAACTTGCCGTGGCCGTGACCTACGGCGACCCCGCGCACCAGGTGGCGCACGAGGTGCAGCGCCGGGTGATGGCCGAACTCCAGCAGAAGATCGGTCTGCAGACGGTCACCGTCAACGTGATCGTGGACGACGTGCTGCCCCGGCCCGCCAGCTAGTCCGCTCGAGCAGCCGGCCCCACACACCCGATGTGCCAGCCGCCGATCCGGCCCGGGTGGAGCGCGCGCTCAGGCTTTGACGGGCCGCCGCGGTTCGGCCAGCAGGTAAAAACCAGCGGTAAGAGTTCGGTGTGGCGGGTACTGCGCCGGGGCCGACGACCTGAGAGAATCGACGGGATCAGGGGTCGCTGGCCGACCTGGCCGACCTGGCCAGCCTGGCCAGCCTGGCCACGCAGCTGGAACCTCGCGGCCGAGCTCGGTCGCGAGGCGAACACCGGATCGGGAGGGGACCGCCCTCGACTACGAGAGCGATCCAGACAATGTTCCAAGAGGACCTGAGCGGGCGCAACGGCGCCGTGGCCACCCGGCCCGCCGCCGTTGTCGCGCCTGCACCGATGCCGGTGGTACGGCGACCGCGAGTGATCGGCGAGATCGTCGTGGTGCTGCTCCTGCTGCGCGCGTACGACCTCGTGCGGACCCATGCCGAGGTTCGCCAGCAGGCCGCCCTGCGACATGGCCAGTTCCTGCTCGACGTGGAGCGCCGGCTGCACGTCGATATGGAGCGGGTGCTCAACGGCTGGGCGGTCCGGCACGCCGACGTGTCCCTGCTGGCCAGCTACTGGTACCAGTTCGCGCACGTCTCGGTGACGCTCAGCGTGCTGGTCTGGTGTTGGTGGCGGCGGCCTGCCAGTTATCGTCGGGTCCGCAACGCGCTGGTACTGACCAACGTCTTCGGCTTGGCGATTTTTCTCTGCTATCCGGCCGCCCCGCCCCGTTTCCTGCCCGGCGGCGGGTTCATCGATGCCGTCGCCAATGCCGGGTTCGGCACCTCGCACGGCGGTCCGGTGACAGCTGACCAGTACGGCGCCTTTCCCTCGCTGCACCTGGCCTGGGCGGTCTGGACGGCACTGGTCGCCTATCGGCTGGCAGGTCCGATCAGGCTGCCCGGCGCCCGTCGGTCGATCTCGCCGCGGTGGGCCTGGCTGTGCTATCCACTGATTACCGCGACGGTGGTGGTGGTGACCGCGAACCACTACCTGCTCGACGTGCTGACCGGTGGCCTGATCGCCGTGCTGACGCTCGCCATCGCCCATCGCTTTCCCCGGCGGGCCACCGGCCCGTACGCCCGTCCGGGGCGGGGCTGGGCCGCGGAGTCGGACGGCACGCCATCGCCGTTGCCATGCCGACTGCTGCCCGCGGTGGACCTGGCCCGCTGGCCGCACCGGCTGACGGCCCTGGTGCGCTCGCTGGCCCGGCTCAGCCACCTCGCCCAGACCCGGCAGCTGTGGCACGATCGACAGCTTGCGCGACTGCGCGAACTGCTGCGCCGATCCACCTCGCAGCTGCCGCGGTGAGGGCATCTACCGCAACCTCACGCTCGTCCCGTCGCCGGAAGGGCAAGTGCGGCCGTCAGCACCAGTGGCGCAGCCTGCTCGCTGACCCGGCCGGAATCATGGTGGTGCAAAACCCTCTCCGGGCTGCGAAGATAACCGGATGAGCGCAGCGGAAAATGCCGGCGCGCGGGGCCGGCGTCGCGGTCAACGGCAGGCCGGACCGCCCGCTGCCGCCGGTCCGGCGGAAACCAACGAAAGCCCTAAAACCGGCGAGGCGGCGGAGAGAGGCGAGGCGGCGGAGACGAGCAAGACCCTCACCCGCCAGCACGGCGGAGCGGGCCAGGGCCAGCAGCGCGGCCGAGGCAAGGCCAACTCGAATCACGCGGGGCGGCCGCACGGCCGCGACTCCGAGCATGGCTGGCGCGACCTCGCGGGCAATACGCCGTCCCAGGTCGGGGTGCAGGGAGCGCTGCGCGTCCGGGATGTGGCCCGGCCACGGCCCGAAGATGTGGCCGCCGCTGAGCGGGACGTCGTGGTCGTCCGACGGCAGTGGCAGCCACCCGCCGGTTAGCTGTGACGCCCGCCGCTCAGCTGGACGCCCGCCGGTAGCTGGACAATGCGCCGCTCTGCTCGTACTCGATGAGCATGCCGATCCGGCGGGCGTGCCTGGCTTCCCCCGAGAACGGCGTTGCCAGGAACACGTCGACGATGGCGAACGCGTCCTCCTGCGGATGCATCCGGGCACCGAGACCGAGCACGTTGGCGTCGTTGTGCTGGCGGGCCAGGGTCGCCGTCTCGATGTTGTACCCGAGCGCCGCCCGCACACCGTGGACCTTGTTGGCGGCGATCTGCTCGCCGTTGCCCGACCCGCCCAGCACGATGCCGAGGCTGCCCGGATCGGCCACCACCCGCTGTGCGGCGTCGATGCAGAAGGTCGGGTAGTCGTCCTCGGCGTCGTAGTCGAAGGCGCCGCAGTCGGTCGCCTCGTGCCCGGCCGCCCTGAGCCGCTCCAGCAGCGCGACTTTCAGCTCGAAGCCCGCGTGGTCACTGCCCAGGTAAACGCGCATGCCACTAAGAGTGCCAGCTAACCGGAGGCGGACAATGGCCGGGTGGCTGCTGTATCCGCTCTTTCCGCCGGCGCGCCCTCGGCGTCGAAGATGCTGACCACCTGGACCGTCCAGCCGGTGGCGATCATCCTCGCGGTGGCGGCCCTGACCTGGTACCTGCGCCTGGTACGCGGCGGCAACCGGACAGCCGTCGACCGGACAGCCGTGAACCAGACAGCGGCCAGCGCTGAGAGCGGCTGGCCCCGGCTGCGGACCGCCTCCTTCGTCACCGGTCTGGTCCTGCTGTTGCTGGTGAGTTGCGGCCCCGCGGCGGTCTACGGGCGGACGGTGTACTGGGTGTGGGTGAGCCAGTGCCTGGCGCTGCTGTTGATCGTGCCGTTCCCGCTGATGTGCGGCCAGCCGGTGGAACTCTCCCGGCAGGCACCCGGCGCCGGCCTGGTGGCACGGCTGATCGAGTCGCGGCTGGGCTCTGTCTTCACCTCACCCCTGGTCGGCCCGGCGCTGGTGCCGGTGCTGTGCGTGGCGGCGCTGTTCGGCCCGGTGCCCGGCTGGGTGGCAGAACATGCCGGAGTCAACTGGCTGGTCCAGCTCGCGCTGGTGCTGTTCGGAGCGCTGATCGTGCTGCCGCTGGTGTCGGTCAATGACCGCGCCAGCTCCATCGCGGTGGGTGCCGCCGTCGCGGTCGGCTTCGTGGAGCTGCTGCTCGACGCGGTCCCGGGCATCGTGCTGCGGCTGTCGACCAAGCCGGTGTCGGGCTTCTTCGTCCACCGCTCCAGCTCCGCATTCGCGCCGCCGTGGCTGCATGACCAGCAACTGGGAGGTGCTGTGCTGTGGTGCGTCGCCGAGCTGCTCGACCTGCCGTTCCTGGCGCTGGTGTTCGGGCGGTGGCTGCGCGCCGATGCCCGAGAGGCCCGTGCGGCGGACCGTGAGCTCGATGCCGCCGAGGCTGCACTCGCCCAGCATCGCGCGGCTGGCGAGCTCAGTGCGGTGGCCGAGGCCGAACAGCCTTGGTTCGTGCGTGATCCTCAGCTGCGCGACCGGCTGCGCTGAGCGGGGAGTTCGCTAAGCCTGTTCGGGCATCTCGTCGGCCAACGTGATGGTCACCAACTGCTCTGCCGCCTCGACCAGTTCGACCTCGGCGACCGTACCGGCAGCCTGGACGTCGACCAGGGTGCGCCGAAGGACGGCCAGCACGTCAGCGCTGTCCTGCACGCGCAGCAGCTGAACCGGCCAGCGCATGCCCTTCTTGGCGTCCGTCTTTGCCTTGCGAACATGGCGCAATATCGTCGCCGCGGTGTCGAAGGCCGTCGTCACGCTCTCGTCCAGGCCGCCCAGTTGCGGGGTGAGCGAGTCGGCGGTGGGCCACTCGGCGCGGTGCACCGAGCCCTCTTGCCACCACGCCCACACCTCTTCGGCGACGAACGGAAGCACCGGGGCCAGCAGCCGCTGCAGCACCGAGAGCGCCGCGGCCAACGCCGCCTGCGCCGAGCGGGCACCATCGTCGCTGCCGTAGGACCGGGATTTCACCAGCTCGACGTAGTCGTCGCAGAAGCGCCAGAAGAATTCCTCGGTGATGTCGAGCGCCTGCCGGTAGTCGTAGCGGTCGAACGAGGCCGTGGCCCGGTCGGCCACATCGGCCAGCTGGCGCAGCATGGCGAGGTCGACCGGCTCGGTGACCGCGCCACCCTGCAGGTCTTCCGACACCAGACCGAGGACGAACTTCGACACGTTGAGCAGCTTCACCGCGAGCCGGCGGCCGACCCGCATCTGGCCGCGGTCGACGGCGGTGTCGACGCCCTGACCCGCGCGACAGGCCCAGTAGCGGACGCCGTCGGCACCGAAGTCCGCCACCAGGCTCGCCGGAGTCTCGACGTTGCCCTTGGACTTGGACATCTTCTTGCGGTCCGGGTCCAGGATCCAGCCATTGATGCTGACATTCGCCCAGGGCAGGCAGTCGTGCTGCAGGATGCCGCGCAGCATGGTGGAGAACGTCCAGGTCCGGATGATCTCGGGCCCCTGCGGGCGCAGGTCCATCGGAAAGGTGCGGCCGAACAGGTCGTCGTCCTCGGTCCACCCGCAGACGATCTGCGGGCTGAGGGACGAGGTAGCCCAGGTGTCCATGACGTCGGGGTCACCGGTGAATCCGCCAGGGAGTCCGCGCTGGGACGCGTCGAAACCGATGGGCACGTCGACCTGCGGGTCGACCGGCAGCCGCTCGACCTCGGGGACGATCGGCTCGCTCCAGATCGGCACCCCGTCGGCGTCGATCGGGTACCAGAGCGGTAGCGGCACGCCGAAGAAGCGCTGCCGGCTCACCAGCCAGTCGGTGTTGAGCCCGGCGATCCAGTGCTCCAGCCGGGTCTGCATGAACTCGGGGTGCCAGTTGAGCTCGGCGGCGCCACGCAGCAGCCGGTTGCGGAGCTCGGTGTCCAGCGCGCCGTTGCGGATGTACCACTGGCGGCTGGTGACGATCTCGAGCGGCCGGTCGCCCTTCTCGTAGAACTTGACGTCGTGCTCGATGGGCCGCGGCTCACCGGCGACCAGCGACGCCTCGGTCAGCAGCTCGACGATCCGGGCGCGGGCCTGGGCCGAGGTCTTGCCCGCGAACTCAGCCCACAGCTCCTCGGCACTACTGAAGCTTCCAGCGACGGACGAGAGCCACTCCGGAACCGCCCGTCGCAGCCGGCCGTCCCGGTTGATGATCGAGCGCAGCGGCAGCCGCAGCTCGCGCCACCAGATGACGTCGGTGTTGTCGCCGAAGGTGCACACCATGGCCATGCCGGTGCCCTTGCTGGCGTCGGCCAGCCGATGGGCCAGCACCGGAACGGCAACGTTGAACAGCGGCGTCGTCAGCTCGGTGCCGATCAGGTCGGCGTACCGGGGGTCGTCCGGACTGACCACGACGGCCACGCAGCCGGGCAGCAGTTCCGGACGGGTGGTGTCGATCTCGACGGTGCTGCCGTCCGGGCGTTGGAAGAGCAGCCGGACGTAGGAGCTCTTGACCGGACGGTCCTCGACTTCGGCCTGCGCGACGGCGGTCTGGAAGTCGACGTCCCAGAGGGTGGGGGCCTCGGCGATGTAGGCGTCCTGCTTGGCGACGTTCTGCAGAAAGGCACGCTGGGCGATCCGCCGGCAGCGGTCATCGATGGTGGCGTAGGCGAGGTTCCAGTCGACGGACAGGCCGACGTCGCGGAACACCTGCTCGAAGACCTTCTCGTCAAGCTCGGTCTGTTGGTGGCACAGCTCCAGGAAGTTCGGACGCGAGACGTCGCGCTGCGGCGCCCTGCCCTTGCGGTTCGGATCGGCCTCGATCTTCAGGTCGGGGTCATAGTCCAGGGCGGGATTGCACCGCACACCATAGAGGTTCTGCACCCGGCGCTCGGTCGGCAGGCCGTTGTCGTCCCAGCCGATCGGATAGAAGACCGCGCGGCCGCGCATTCGCCGGAAGCGCGCGATGGCGTCGACCTGCACGTAGCCGAACACGGTGCCCAGGTGCAGCTCACCGCTGACGGTCGGCGGCGGGGTGTCGATCGAGTAGACCTCAGCCCTGCTCTTCGTCCGGTCGAATCGGTAGGTCTCGTCGCGTTGCCAGACTTGGTCCCACTTGGCTTCCAAGCCGTCAACCGTGGGACGGTCGGGGGCAGTTGTCACCGCGCAAGCATACCGACAGCACAGGCGCCCCGAACGCCACCGGTTGAGCGCTCATCCGCTCGACCGGTGGCTTCGGCCGGCCTGGGGTCAGAACTCGAACTGGCCGTGCGGCGTGCGGCGCAGCGGGTGCTCGGCCACCGCGGCTGACGTCGGAATGGCCGCGTACACATGCGGAAACTCCTCGTCGGCACCGTAGAGGTCCTCGTCCACGACTGGCTGCCCGAGCCTGGCCGGGTCCACCTCGACCACGATCAGGTCCTGCTTGTCGGCATAGAGCCGGTTGGCGGTCCCGGCGACCTGCTCACGGTAGGAGAAGTGCACGAAGCCCTCCGCTGCCAGAGAGGCCGGCGCGTACACGCCGGCCTCTCTGGCAGCACGCCACTGCGGCTCGGGGACGAGGTGAAACAGCGGTTCTGGTGCCGCGGGTGCCATGTCAGTCGAACCGCGGCGACTCGGTGCGGGTGCGCTTGAGCTCGAAGAAGTACGGGTATCCCGCCAGCAGCCGGGTGCCGTCCCAGATCTTGACCGCGTCCTCGCCGCGCGGGATGCGGGTCAGCACCGGGCCGAAGAACGCGACGCCGTCGACGTGGATCACCGGGGTGCCGACGTCCATGCCGACCGGGTCCATGCCGGCGTGGTGCGAGGTGGTCAGGGCCTCGTCGTAGTCGGTGGAATCGGCGGCGTCGGCGAGGCTCTCCGGCAGGCCGGCCTCGGCCAGCGCCTCGATGATCACCGCGCGGTCCAGCTCCCGTCCCTCGTCATGGCGCTTGGTGCCCAGGGCGGTGTAGAGCTTGCGCAGTACCGGTGTGCCGGCCTGCTCCTCCGCCGCGATCGCCACCCGGACCGGACCCCACGCCTTGTCCATCATCGCGCGGTAGTCCGCGGGCAGCTCGCGGTCGGCGTTGAGCACCGCAAGCGACATGACGTGGAAATTGAGATCGATGTCGCGTTCCTTCTCGACCTCCAGGATCCATCGTGAGGTGATCCAGGCGAACGGGCACAACGGATCGAACCAGAAGTCGACCGTGGGCCGCGCCGCATCCCCTACCGTGGTCATCAGATACCCCTAACGTCTTGGCAGATATGAAGTCTTGGCAGATATGAAAGAGTAACTTCACTAAACGCCAACGTAGCTTGAAGGAGCGGCATTCCGTGCGCCACGACCACACCGGTGCCGACGACGGTGCAAGCGACACCCTCATCGACGCCAACACCGTTCGCGTTCCCAATCTCACCAGAGAGGACGCGAGGCGCCGGCAGGAACTCCTCCAGGTATCCGGTTACGACGTCAGCCTCGATCTCACCGACGCAAG
>JAABUS010001264.1_pt1 | contig 56709 bp, 44 predicted proteins | sample 5560161 | NCBI WGS metagenome assembly JAABUS01 (sample SAMN10711885, study PRJNA513376) | rock metagenome | isolation source: Antarctica rocks | place: Antarctica: Victoria Land, Trio Nunatak nord | collected 2016-01-04
AATGAAAATATAAATAAAAGAAATAAAAAGAATATATAAATCGAATCTAGAATAAATACGAGAAAAATATAGAATTTAAAAAAGTTTATAATAAAACTTATTTATATAAATATATTATAACGTTATTCAATATTTTTATATAATTTCTAATTTTTATAATAATAAATTAATAGGTTTCTAACTCTATTATAATATATTATTTATTCGATATCGATTTTAATATCTTTTTAAAATTATATTAATTATAGTATTTTCTATTTCTATATATATTTTGATTTTTTTTTTTCGGACTAGATAGAGATATTGATAATATAATAGTATATTTATATTAATATCCTAGTATTTATTATTTAACGTATTAATACTAGGTCTCATTGGACTCGGAGACATAGTGTCGAATAACTTCCTAATCTTGAATTATTTTATAGAGTTATATTGAGCGCTTTCCTATTTTTAGCTAGAGTATGTAGCGAGCGAATAGCATCTTTACATTGTACCAGTGTGTGAACCTGTAGAGACGAATCATTCCTGTGAACGCTCCTGGCATGTCGTCCAGAGCTACGTCCAACCTTGCTGTACGAGTAGCTTCTTACTCCATGATTCTTGCATCCACTTCTCGCGATCCAAATTTAGTTGAAATTATTATCTGCATTTTGCTTTGTCGAGCAAGATCTGTAAAGTGTAGAGTGCTGTCAGCCTAATGTGGCAGTAGCATCTCTACATTCGCCTTTCGTAGGTATACAAAAGGGCCGAGCACGTCCTCAAGGTTGCAGACATCAATTGTTGGGCACGAAGACTGGGATTCTCAACGTTGACACCATGACGCGGAAGCAGTATCATGAAAGACTAACTGAACATCAGCTAGTGCCCAAATTGAGTCTCTCTGATCTGTAGTGTGTAACAACACTTGCTTTACTGGCACCTTGTAGGCTGGACACGCGAGAACACTCACTATGTTCCGACCCGACAAGGCACAGAGAGTTTAAATTGCTTGCGCCCTAAGCAGAATTAATTACCCCGAGGCCTCTGCGTTCGGGCCACAGATGCCCATGGTAATTTGGCGGTATTCGGCGAAGTCGGCCTGGAAGAATTGAGCTCCCAGCCAGCCCTCATACTCCAGAACGACTCAAGATTACTTCATAAAACACAGTATAAAGTGAAAGTCGTGAGTGTATATCTCGGCTCGAGCCTCTTTTTAGATAGTCTTATTTACCTAAACAACCCCTCGATGGTGTCTGCTAGGCCGAGTAGTTTTCCCATTGTTTCTCCATCGCTTAGAGCGCCAAGAAGGGTCGAATGGCTCTGGCGCAAGACACCGCCATATGTGGCAGCGAATCTCTGGAGGAATTTCTTGATAACGACCCGAAATACTCAGCTCTTCTGGCAGAAGCTTGCAAGGTCTCGATACGGCACTGCTTCATTATTAAGGCTTGTAGACGTGTCGCGAAGCTTGGGCTAGAAATGGTGGGCATTCTCCATCTGAAAGCTCGATTGTGAGTTGAAGAAGGAAGTTTTTAAAAGAGTGCTTTGAGACAATATGACAACAATTATGTAGTGAAGAGTCCTCTACCACCAATAAGGAAAACATTGGCCCTGTGAAAATTTGCTCCTGCAAAAGCAACAATGACTCATCACTCCACTTGAGAGGTTTGAGTTGTCCTCGTGAACGTACTCTTCGCGTAGGCTTCAGCAACCGAGACGTAGTTCATGGAGTCTATTTATTGTAGAGCTGCGCCCCAGCGCCGAATTGAGGACTCATGGGGGAGAAGTGCAGTCAACAGGAATTTCAAAGGACGATGTATTGCAGCCATACCTCTTACGAGACCGCTGTTGTTACCTACCGAGATCTAGAGGAGAACCCCTGCATTCTGTACTCATTATTATCAATGCCTTCCCAGCCCTGCTGATTGACCCGAGGGTAGCTAATGCCGCCTGCACTTGGTCTCGAGCTTTTGGCCGAGGGCGCCGAGCCTACAGCGGGAACGTGCACACTAAAGATCCAATCGAATAAGGGGCGGTAAACGATCGCACATGCACAGGCAATGCCGACGGAAACCTCGACGAGCGACCAGATTGTGGCGTCCGCATTGGACCAGGAGGCATCGACAAGCGAGAGGCCGTGTAGCTTTGGTATGCGGTAGATGGAAACGATCAAGATACTACGGAGGATCAGATCCCGTTAGTATCGGAAACACGAGATGGTCTAATAATTGTCTTGAAGAAATAGGAGGGGTACGCGACATACAAGCCTCCAATGCAAAAGATCCCAATCAGCTGGAGCCTCATCGCTCTTGCCATTTGAAGGCCCCACAATGTTGGCAGAGGGGCGCAAAGAAGTATGATGTCTGTTAGAACGTTCATTCCAGCTAAGATCATAAAGACCAAATTTATTTGGATGCATTCTGCTTTTATAGTGGCTTCCCATGCGCCTCGAACTGGTCGACATTGGAAGATTGCGGCAAGAATTTGTATCCCGCTGTATGTGGCAATGAAGATGCCAACTGACCAGAGCACCAAGCGAAATTGCCGGCCGGGAAAGATACGAGCAAATAGGAGGAGGGTACTGATCTTCACCGAAGAGATGGCAGGCACATAGAAAACCTCAGCAGCTAGGACACTCTGAGAATTACGATATGGCGTCAGTCTTACAATGCTCTAGGATGAAGTTGTGGGGTTCCCACGTACTTGAGCAAACTTGACGGGTTCCTTCAGTAAAATAGCGTGGCGGCCACCTCCATACTCTAGCACACACAGCAAAACAGATGTGATATATCCAACGGCGAAGATCAGCGCTGCCACAATCATCCAGTCATCGGCTTTCAGGGCTGTCTTCATCATACGCCTTGAGACGAATCTCAGGAGCACAGCAACAACCGCGATGATGAGACACGTGATGTGCGAAGAGACGATGTCCTTTACTCGGCTCTCGTTGATATGCTCTAATTGGTATCTGGCGTCCGCGGGAGGGAGACTGTTAAACACGAGCCAATTTACCTGTGGTAATGTCGTCGTCGCCATGTTTGTTTGGGCTGTACTAATGGCACAGGGTGAGTATCTTCGGTCTTCGTTGTAAATGAAGATGTTATGAACACACATGAAGATTCGCGGAAAAAGCGCTAGGATCGAGTGCGCATCAAAGCTCAAACACTATGTAGAAGGTGCCGTCAGCAGGCATGGGAATAGCAATCGAGCACAGCGAGGAGGCACGTCGCAAGAGATAAGCAAGCACGACATTCGTATCTTGCATTGTTTTGAGAACGATAGTTTTTGCTCGCGACCCGCACTTGTAATTCGTCGCAGTTTGTCAGCGATATGCTTGTCCCTGCATAAGCTGCTGCTCCATGCGACGAGAAAGCGCGCCAAAGAGCCAAAGACGGCTTGAATGTCAATCGGCGGCCACGTGCATTTGCGTATGCATCCCGGGAATCTAGATGCGAAGAAAATACATTGGTCGAGATCCGCACGGACTGGGATTGACTGAAAGTAGCTTATTACAAGCATGATAGCCACGGCCGGCACGAAGCGGAAAAGCTAGGATTGTGCCGTCACGATTTGACCCATTACCTTCATTGTAATACGCCAATCCCACCTCCACAGTGTGTCCGTTTTTCGTCCCTAGCGTTCCACGCCACTCTTTTCGGGCGCCCACTTGTGTCCCTGCAAGAAAGCAGGTCCTCCACTCTCCCTCAAGCAACGTCGTAGGATGTAGTACCAGGATTGTGCTGATATTTCGCCATGCCAACGAGCAAGACAAGGAAGGCCTCCTCGCCCTGCTCTTCCAACATAGGCGCCTGCGTCGACCACCAATACCCCATCTCTTGAATGTCGTCTCTTCATGGTTTTCTCGGCCTAGTTGTCTCGAACGGAAAAGCCACAGACCCGAGAGCAACTTGTTCAGCAATGAACGCAGGTATGTAGGTTTATGGCAGAATGTGGGATATAGAATCTCAGATGTCGACACGTCGTATTTGCACGTACGGTGCTCGATCGGACCTTGGCTTCAGCCGAATTGCAACACCTAATCTTTGGCTGTGTCAACACCGAAAGGGAGAGTAGTATCTATGATGTTCGGGGAAGCAAATAACTCCCATGCTGCTAGATACTTAACGGGGCTGGTTCCACCTCCACGGAGGTTTCGACAATGGCCTGTCGCGCGAGTTTTATTGGATCCCGAACAGCCCACAACACGTTATTGGGAATTGCTATGTAGAGCGTCGTGTAGGCCGCGGGGTTAGAAGGTGAGAGCCGTGAGCAAGTCGAAAATGGAAAGTGCAGACTTCGCAATCCGCGGAGAATAGATTACGCGCCCACAGTATCTAAGCTAGCGCCGTAATTTTAACCCAGTTGCCGAGGCAGCAGCTCAATTTTGCGTCAGAAAACAAATCGGTTCTGAACTTCCCAGAAAAGACCTTGTTATCCTTTGCAGTGATTCCTTTCTCTATCGCCTATGCTCTTCTTATTTCGGCTTCAAGCTCGGATCGATATGGGGTATTATACGAGTAGCTGTACGCAGCATAGAGAACGCCGGCACTAAACGGCTAGCTTTAGCCTCGGCATCGCAACTCGGGCCGATTCTAGGCCTATACTGCGTCGCCCGCTGCAGCAGACTAAAGTACCTTATAAGTGGGGAAGATTAATGTGTACTAGTGTGATCTGCATCATTTTCTTGGCGCTGGCAAAAGGGGAAATGTGGCATATTTCTCTAAATATTTTTCTCCAGCATTGTCCTTCAAAAGTAGTAGGATCCTCCAGCAACCATGCCTATGTCGAGGATTCGATGTGATTGTCTTTAGCCGTGGAACATCGGGCTCAGTTGAGGGTGTGCCTATAAATCACCGTGCGGATATATTCGGATTGTTCTATATTCACGAGCTCCTCATTTCTAAGTAAGAAAGCCTGCGAGGACAGGATCAAAGATGGCAAAGAGTTCATGAGCCTCGCTGTCGCCCAGTCGGGCATGGTACATGTCCCGATCTCCTCCTGTCAAGCGCCATTCCCAGACTCGTCTGGAAAGCTACCGGACCACGGTGGCAAATCACTTTCCGCCAATTTCATCATTCACAAGACGCCATCTCTTCAGTAATATGCTTCGAATATGTCCATTAGCATTGAGGAGTCGAAAAGTGATACTTCTGTGTGCCAATTCTCTGTTTTTAGTGGTCTTTCTCTGGTATTTCCGCGGAATTTACCGCTCTAAAGTCGATGCTGTGGTGGAGATATCAGGGCGTCCACCTGCGAGCTCCGAAGTTGACCTCAAAAATCATTATTCAGCAATACCACCGCCTTGCCAGAGTCATTTAGACTGGCTCAAGCCGCTGGACATTCCCTTTCCTGTCGAGTATGCTCGCCGCGACATCATTGTTAGATCTAATCCACAGATCCGGCGATCATCACTCACTAAAGTTAATGGACCTCTTTTTGGCGACTTGCAAACCGTCGACCCTGGAAAGGAAAATGGGTCTATTCTGGTCAATTGCATGGAGCCTCTGAGGCTCGACGTCCCTGCTTTCTCCAAGGCTCCCTCTGACGCTTCTCACATTCTGCTTGGTGGCGCGACTAGCCTGGATCGCCTGGACGCCTCGTTACCTTTCTTCCGACGATGGCTCGCACACACTGGCGCAAGAGTCTTCTTGATAGTGACTGGGCCCGATGACAGCACACCCGATCCAAAGCGCATGGCCGACATGCAAACGCATATGCGTGAACTTGGCCTGTCGGTCACGCTGATGAAGCCTCTCAGTAAACTCGATACCTTCATAGAGCGTTATTTCGCTCTTGTGAAAATTTTGTATTCAAATCGGGACGAAAAGACGAGGTGGATTGGCTTCATCGACGATGACACTTTCGTCACGTCAATGACAGCACTAGTAGAAGCTCTCGATGAGTATGATTCGACGCAGCACCACTACCTCGGCGCCTTATCGGAAGAATGGTGGACGGTCGTACTCTACGGCCTAGTTGGTATGGGTGGTGCTGGCGTCTTTCTCTCGCTACCGTTGGCTGAGATAGTCAATGCCAACCATCATGAGTGCAAACAGAATTCTCGCAAAGACTTTGGCGATCACAAAATTGGCGAGTGCATACAGAGACACACGGATATTCGACTGAGGATGTTGCCTGGCTTGCACCAAATTGACATTCATGGGGATCGATCAGGAGTCTTCGAAAGTGGCCGGCAAATTCTCACTCTTCACCACTGGAAGGAAGGATACTGGGACGAGAATGGTGAAGGACCTGATGGGATTCGGCATTCGAGGTGGTTTCCCATGGACGAGATGTCTCTCGTGACAGACGTATGCGACAAATGCTATCTTCAACGCTGGCAATTCGGCACAGACACCATCCTCACCAATGGCTATTCTGTCTCGACCTACCCAAAAGGCGAGCTTACAAAGTCTTATAATGAAAGCAGATTTGACAAAATAGAAGAGACGTGGGTGTCGCCGATGGTGGTGAACAACTCGAGAAATACGGGTTGGGATCATTACCTTGGCCCTTTGAGACCGAAGTTGAAGCTCGAGGAGGAAAAGATACCGTATAGGTTTTTGAAAGGGGTGGCGGTGGACGGCGGTGTCAGGCAGTATTATCGACATTTGGGACAAAACGGAGAACTCGATACTTTAATCGAGCTTTTTTGGATTCGCGAGGAGGCCTTGGAGTAATCGGTCAGAGCTCTACGTGTCCACGTCTGTCCGGATTGTCCGCGGATTGCACAGTCTAGGCATTGAGGTTCTCTGTCTGTAGATTCAACAACCTCAAGTCTACACTGGGCAGGCTTTTTCCCCAAATGCTGACGCCATCCGGCAACAAAGGTATAGCAGCACCACTCAGAAAGCGTTCACAAAGCACGCGCCTCTGTTAGGGTTCTGGGAGAGTCTAGATATGAGCGATAGCCCATTACAGCGGATGAGGAAGCTACTCAATTTCAACAGTACGGATACAGAGCGATTCACTGCATTGTAAGAGACATGCTAGGACACCTTGCCTAGGCTCGTCCTCGATCACAGCGTGGCTAGGCTGGGTGAAAGTTTTCAATCGAAACTACGTTATAATTACGAGTAAAGAATTGGTAGATGGTCACTGGTGGAACAGAAAAAGCACCGTCAGCTTAAACGTCATGTATTTCTAGCATGGACTGAGATGTGACAATCCTATTGCGGCCCGACGCGGTTCTTGAGGTCTTCTAATATCTAATTTGAAAGTTTCCAAACAGTCTCATATCAACCGAGATATGGTTACTTCTCAAGCAGCAATAAATTCAGGACTCGTGCTGCGGCGGCCCTCCCAAGTGATCAGCCCCCTAACAAGGCCCAACAAATGCCTTCCGGGGCGAGCGCTACAGAGATCTATCATGACACCAGGATTCGCTGACAACGCTACCTCAACCAATCTACATGAGTGTTCGAATATTGGGTCTGTCACACGCAGATCAAATTTGTTAGCTTGAGTGGGTGTGGTTATGGCGTTCACAACGTGGCGGTCTAGAATAGCGCTCGTGTTGCGAACTTCGGCTCGTACAGCCGAGTGTCGCCTGTGCGATGCCTCTTCCCCAACATTACACTTTGTATGTCAGCCTCCATGTTCGAGTGATCTTGCAAGTATATTTCCAGCAAGAGCTGCTTGTCGTGGGACACTTCCGTCCCTTGTTGTCCTTTTGTGGAATACTAGGGGTAGTTTTCGGCAATGATATCGAGGTAAGCTCAAAGGTTGATGCGTGCTACCAGGAGAAGATCCCAGGGACCCCTGATTGCGGCTGAAAATCCGAAGGAACAGGTCGCCTATGCATATAGTAGCCTTGAGACAGAGCCTATCGTTCCTTTGGAAGCGAGAATCTTCACATGATTCACTGGCTCCATCTTGAAAACCATGATGATCTTGTTATCCTCTCTGGCCACCACAGTCCTCGCCGCAGACCTCGCCACTGCCTTCACCGCGTTCCAGCCCACTTGCAAAGCTCCTCCCGAGAACGTCACTTGGGTGACACCCCCCCAAATCCGCGGCACATTGGACATAATCCGGGGCTGCTTCTCGGTGCTCTTGATATGTACTTGGACAATCCAACATTTGTCAGTGCCACCCCACAAGGAGCCCGAACCGCATTCATGGAGCCGCAAACTCGTCAGAAATGCGCATTACAGCGCCTTCTTAGACGACTTTCGCTTCAACATCACCAAGATAAAATGGATGGCCATGTCCCTGCTGGCTCCGGAGTACATACTTGCTAAGGCTCTCGCAGATTCCCTAGCAGCACGGGACTCTCGAAGGCACTTCAAGACCTTCGGCTGCCAAAACGAATGGACAATCACTCATGGGTTCTTCGCGAACATGCGAGGCTTCGTGTTGCGCTTCAATTTCGCAGCAGTGCCCACGTCTCTTGACCCCGCCCAGCCAGACGATATTGGCCGCTCGCGACTTGGCTCGTCATCCTTCAGAAGATTTCAACTTCCTCAGACGCAGTACGATGGTGAACAAAAAGACACTCATGTCCCCAGCAGATAGGCATGAAAATATTGTGAATACTACACCCACCCTCCTCGCCAACCACCATCATTATCCTCTTCCAACTGCCACTACACCTACGTCACGACCGAAGAACAGTCACAGTCACAGTCCACCTGCAAGTACAAGCACGACCTCCCTCTCAAAAGAAGAGCATTCGTCCAAAACCATAACAGCAGCAAGCTGTGAGAAAGCCACGTTTGGTCCCCATAAAAAATGGAAAACCGCTTGGGCCTTGAGTTCCGTACAAATGCTTTACGCATACGAGGAAGGCATAATTCCACTCCCTGAGGTCTCAGCAGAAGATTTGAACGATGGAAGCAAAGGCGACGCTCTTGTTAAAAGAGCTGCCGTCCTGTAAACCATATGGCTCGTCATCCAGATCATCGCTCGTACTTTTCAGGATCTCGCAATCTCTCAACTCGAAATCACCGTTCTAGCATTCGCCGTATGTGCAGTCGTCACCTATTTTCCACTTTGGCACAAGCCTCGAGACGCTAAGCCACCCAGCTACATTGACATTCATAACACCCTCACTCGCGAGCAAATTATCCAATTGGCCGCTCGAGCGCCTGTCTCAACCCTGATGGTACATCAATTTTGGCTACATGGTGTTGCAATCCGAATAATGGCGGACATTATATTTCCGTGGACACCAGGGATCAAAGTCCAGCTCCTGGGCATGAAACAGCCTGTCTTTCTCAACAATGTCTTCGTATGCATTGGCCTGGGCGGCGCCAACTTTGGTGGTATTCACATTGCTGTATGGAGCTTCCGCTTCCCCACTCTGGTAGAGGCCCTCCTTTGGCAGATCGCGTGCATATATCTAGCTGTGTTCCCTGGTTTTGGCACCACAATTTATTGTGTTGCTCAATACATTGCCAGGAAGTCAGCAATTACGGATACCAAATTTAACAATCTCCTTCGGCCCCTAGATTGTGTAACATTGCCCATGTATCTTCTGGCTCGCTTCTACCTTATGGTCAAGGATTTCCGCTGTCTGGCCTATCCTCCGGCCAGCACTTTCCAAACCGTCACTTGGCCTAGCTTCGTACCTCATGTCTACTAAGGCCCCTCTTTCAATACTGGGCTGCACAAATGTTCATCATCGATTAGCAGGGGAATGTTGTGGAGCGATACGACCAGAATCAATGGAAACGGGATCATGGGTTATCATTTTCATTATGATTGACTATCTTGACAAGTACTACTCAACAAACAATGATCAATAGTGCAAATCCTTCGCGCCTCCTTGACGTCAATCACTCCCACTCAACTGCAGCTAGTCTGTCACTCGAGCTGCATACTACGTTCTCTCATCAAGGCGTCATGCTCATCCTGCATAATCCTCGCAAGCTGCTGCTCCATCCGCTCTTCAACTGTAACATCCTCGGCATCTTCGGCCATCTCTATATCCTCCATCTCGGCTTCCACGTCATGCCACCAATGATGCGAGCCCTCGCGGTGTGTTCTCTCGCAGCTGGCACACCACAAAAGCTCATCACTCCCCAAAGATTCTATAATTGACACCGTCATTGACTGAAATGGCTGAATGACAATTGTCCGCCCAGAGTAATAGTGTTGGACTGTGAGTCCGGACTGAGCGACATAGTCTGCGACGAGTTCTTCGTGAAGCTCTCCCTCTGTGTGATTATCAATGTCTACTTCGATGTCTTCACTCTCATCGTCTGAATCATCGAGATAGTCGAAGCGACCTTCAAGGACATCACTCAGTAGTCTCTGGAGGACATCAGGCGCTGCTGTCAGGTGCTCAGCGATCTCATTTTCGAGTTCCTCTTCTGCCTGGACAGAGTCAACTTCAAGATACGCAGCGATGATCCCGCGGCGCTCGAGATCGTCAAGCTCTGCTATGACCTGACCGCGAAGCACCTCCAGATCCTCTGCCGTCGCGGCAATACTCTCGGGGACTGGATTGCGAAATATTTCCTGTTTCATGACCATCATGAAGCGTTCTTGAATTTGTCGCATCCGCTCCCTCCCTTCTTTTAGGTGGCCATTGACGTACGACTTAACGCCTTCCCATTGCTCTCTACCTTTAATGGTGAGACGTAGTGGTCCAGCCGCTGTGAGGAGATAATTTGCATCTCTCAACAACTGTCGCAAGCCTTCATCGGTATCTAGATGCTGCCTCTTTTCTTTTATGTAATTTCGACGGCACACGGGGCAACTTCCACCATGCGCATGGGCCCCTTCCTCGGGGATGGTGGTGAACCACTCGAGCAAGCACTTTTTGCCCACTACATGCTTGCATGGTAGCTCGAGGGGCATCTCATCACCTTCTTGTTCTCTATACTTCTGCAAGCAGATCGGACAGTGGTCATCTCCCTCAAGATCATCCATCTCGAGACTGACCAAACCTTTCATGAAAGCAATGGCTGGCGGTACTTCAGCGGCCGTATCAAGTGGCACTGTCTTGATACTATTACGATTCGTCAGATACCACTCAGCAGGTCTCCACACGGTCTGCGTCTCATCAAAGGGGTTTATGCCTCGGGCCCATGGAAAGATTTCGTAAAATCGTTCGTGGAGGACATCTGAAGCCGGACCGCGGATGCTACGGTTGAGCGTAGGTGAGCCTGATGGCGAGCCTTCTTCGTCTGTGTTGGCATATCTCTCGTGAACAGATGGCCACGGATCGTAATTGGCCTGCCATGGGACGAGGTTGGCGGGGGTAGTATTTGCCCTTGAGTGCTGGTGTTCACTCTCCATATTTGCGCCCTGTGATTTTGGTGTTGATGAGAGGCTGGTTCCCTTTGGCGGTTGATCTTTCTGTTCGAAGGGAGATGGAGGATGGTAAGAATCACAGAGACTGAAGACGAGGATGTACCCAAGGAACGAAGTGTTGCCAGCTCTCCAAGGACACCCAGGTGTCGAGCTATTGACCAAAAACGTGATTTCACAAAGGCAGCGTACTTCGGACAATGCCATTGTTTCTTCATACATCTGGAGTCTAAGTAGTCCCATTCTGCTGGCACCAGAAGAACAACGGTACAGCGCACTGTCATCACAGCAAGCGACGAAGAAGGTACATGGGCGTGGTGGTTGTACAATAGGACATGCCATCCGCATCTTCTCTACAGACCTGCATGTTTAGCGTCCTCCAAAGCACCTCGCTAGCCAATTTCGAGGAATCCATTTTTCACAAAAACGCTATATGTTTGACTCTTTAGCCTACTCCTCACTAAGCAGTCCTGGGTGAATTTCCTGATCAACTTGACTATCCTTCACACAATCAGGATGCCCCTCCAACTGTTTTACTCGTTACTGTACTTCAACTGACACAGTCCTCCAACTTGTACAAGCCTTTTCGACACAGCTTTCGCTAGATCCACATTTACCCTCGGCGCCCCTTCACGCCTTATCTCCCCAGCCCGACGTGCTTGCATGTCCCTCTCATACGCGATGACCTTACCCACTACGCCCGAAACCTCCGATACAAGCGCATTCTTGCCCTCCGCCAGAAGAGCAGAGGTTTTGACGATACTTTTGTCCAGCCAGTCTCCCCAAGTCTCATCATCAAGACAAATTTTGCTCTTTTGCTGAGCTCGCGCGGTATAATATGAGAGGGTAGTCGATAACGTTTTGAGGTCTTCCGCTTGGTCGATTTCGGTGTTGTCGTTGAGTTGGGAGTGAGAGGTGGAGATTGTGTGCCATGAGTCCCACTCGTCCCAGGCGCGACTTGAGAGGGGTGAGAGGGGGATGTTGGTGTAGTCGGTTTGGGTTTGGTCATTCATGGCTTGTGTCTAGGTCTGGGAAGAGGATGAAATGATGTAGTAGGTTAGGTAGAAGTGGGCTGGTAGATGAAGAGAAAAGTGATGGCTACTATGCGATATGCGAAGTGATGGAGACTGGTACAAGGCGCTTCTGGACAAAGAATGGATGACAATGGCATTGCCCATGACAATTTTATTATTTAGTACATGTCGACTAAGACTCTTTCAGCGTGAGAGAGCAGTATGACCTATGGGAGTAGGAGGAGATGCTTGCTTGTTTAATAAAGAGACACCAGCAACTTGGTAATATAGCGTTTGGGGGTTTTCTGATACATTAAATGGCCTATGGACTGCTAGGGCAAGTCTTGTGAGCTGTTGATCTCAAAACGCGATGACTCCCGAGCTGGATAACTCCTTTTGTTCCTTCAAGACACTCTGCATAATCCGCTCAACCTCCTTCGCCTTCGCTTTTGACGCCGGTATGCCTTTTCCATTTGCATGCAAAGACTGAGTGTTGGAAACGCAGTTGGCGAGAAACTCCCGTAGAACATCTGCTGCAAGTGGGGAGACACGCGCAGAGGAGTTGCTCGCAAGAGATACATTGCTTGCATCGAATGCGGCAATACGGCGAGCTCTGGCAATATCTGCTTCCTCAAAAGCTCTTGGTGTGTTGGCGTTGAGTACAGCATGGTGCGCCAGATGAGCGTGTTCAATATGATGGTTGTATTGAAGCTCCGGCAATGGAAAGTCATCGTCGCCGCTCTCGATGTTCGCAGATGCGACGTCGCTCTCGGTTCCACTCAGCACCTTTTCTGGGCCGGAGCCAGGTGCATGGGTCCACATAAACAATTCGTTCGAAATGTTGTGTACGTTCTCTTCGGACTGTGTCCTGGGCATCGTCACATCTGATCCCGAAGCCTCTTCCGCTACATCTCTCATCTGATCGTAGAAGATGGAAGCAAATGGCTTACACGTGCGATTCGGAGTTACGGGTCTCTGGGCGAAGTCCTTCAGAGTCTGCGAAAAAGCTGAGGGCTCTTCGATTTCACAGGGTATGTGTACATGGCCGTCAGAGGTTCGGCTCGTGGGTTTCCCAACCACTTCCTCCAATGGATTAGCCAACTCAATGCTACACGCTGAACTCATCCTCTTGTGTCCCTTTGGCGGATGATCGTCTTGTTGCTCCTCAGTTTCACAGTCAATCTCAGCAACCCCGTCGAGAGGCGCGATAGCGTAATCCTCTTCTTCGATGCCCATCTCCGCAAGCCACTCGGCGTCCTCTTTAAGTGCTTGCTCGAACGATGCGTCCTTGGTCCCGATGGTGATACCCAATCCAACAAGATCCTGGGGACTGGTGATATCCTGCGTGGTGAGACCGTGAGCTTGTGAAGACATCGTGGTGAGGAGGTTTGCTGTTTTAGTCGCTGCTGGACGAAAGTCATGTGACTGCGCTGGTGTGACTGTATGTTTGGTGCAGTCTTTTGATCGAGATTGATGGGCGTAGTAGTTGGATCGGATGCTCGTGAGGAGGAAAGGAGCTTACTGACAATCGTGTTAAGTACAGACGTGTGCGGGTTCCAAACAATGAAATTATGGATTTCTTTGTCCATGTCTTTGCGTGACCGCCCTTGTCGCGACAACAGTGTACCGACAATTTTTTAACAAAGGCGGATGATGGCTCTCCCCTCTTGCTCCTCATCTTCTTACACTGTCTCAAAACACCAAACACGATCAGACTCTGTCCGTCTCATTGTCAAAAGCCACAGTATCTGTTCTATACGCAAGACTAGGTCCTCATTTTGTGCGGGACTTACTGCAGAGAGAACAGCACTCAAGGTTTTCGCGAATTTTTCAGTCGTTTCAATGGCCGGTGGTGGACCGAGGCATTGTCTTAGCATTGCACAAAGAATCTGCCGCAGGGTGTTAGATGTGACTGCTAATATCTCAACTCAGTACATGATCTTGGTTTCACGAAGCTGACCCATCAATAACTCGGACACATAACGCAGTCACGCTGCTGGACTCTTCCTTTGGGGGAAGTTTCAGGCAGGATCAGTCTCCATAGATCATGCCTCTTTGACGACTGGCATCTGAAACCGCCAACTCGCTACGCAAGAAGAAGGCAGTGCAACTAGCATAACAGATGCCAAACAAGTTTCGGGGTGGAAGAACACAGATCAGTAGATAGCTGAGAAAACTGAGAAAACGCCAAGCAAAATGGAGATTCCCCCTGCACTAGCGCGAGAGCTATGTTCCTCGAAGCACAAAAACCAGAGGATTGAAAGACACAAGGCTCGACCTGGACGTTGTTGAACCCAGTCGTTAGCATTCATTGTCATAGTTCTCCAGTTGCTATCCATGCTCCATTGACCACATCGACACTAGTTCACAGCATCATCAGGAAATAATTGAAACGCAGGAGCTCTAGCCTTCACTACTGAGTTCACAGCTCTTTCGATTGACACTACCTGTGAAATACGTCGGTACATCATGCCTTGTTGTGAGATCGCTCGTTCATAGTCACAAGTTCGTTCTCGTCCATATCATCTTCTTCGGCGGGCTGGTCGTTTTCAAACACATGAGCCCCGCATACTGGACACCGTGTCCTCGGCCTTGCCTCACATGGTAATAGCCATCTTTCCAGACATGATTGGCCCACAACGTGATGGCATGGTAGAGCCACCGGATGTTCCATGTTTGGACCGACAGTGAGATAGTCCTGTAGGCAGATACCGCAATTCCTATAGCCCGGGGAAGTGCTTCGAAAGGAAGAACTGGAGGACCGGCCAGGAACGCATTAGCCTTAGACATTGGGCCAGTATACTCTTCTGTCAAACCGATGGGTGTGCTAGGATCTGACCAATTAAGATAGCCTCTAGCTTGCACTTCCGTGGAAACGGTGGTGTTGCTCGGCTCCTCGTCTGAGCAGAGCATGTCATGTTCGTCTTCGTTTTCTTGTGGGCTTGTGGTGAGCCACGAATCCTCATCGTCGAGCCATAGTTTATCGAGGTCCGCCGCATCACCAGGCATACAATCTGCAGTCTTCCATCCCTCGATATCAAATTCTCGATCAAGCTGCGAAAGCTCTTGCTGGTCTGCCATGGAATAATTGGGATTGGAGAACAGGATCTCTGGACCAAGGCTCTTGGGCATATCTGCGACTGCACCTTCAGACATTACCGCGCTCTTTCTAGCAGTAAAAGGTAGCGAAAGCTGTGGAAGTTGCATGCGTCCAATTTTGTGGAAGATGTCAGAGCTTACGAAATGAGCAAAAGGCATTGGCTTCTACTGCGTAATGGTATGTTGAGATAGAAGTGCTGCCCCAACAGTGTCTATACCTGTAACAGGTAGCCTCGAGTAAGGACCCTATGAGAGGAGCGCTGTGTCTTGCGATCCTGGGTGGGAGAGTCGTCGACACATATAGATAGAGTTGAACAAGGCCCATTGTACGGACATATACAAGGATCCCAATAAAGAGAATCGAAAGACCGTGAGTCTTTTTGATGCAACAAAGCTTGAGAATAGATCAAATCTATCCCTTTGACATGGTGTACCGATACGAAGAATACGTGCACGAAGCAATGTAGTCATCACGAATGGACCGGCCTTGTGTGGAATCCGTGGCTTCTTACTATCGGTGTTTACATTTGGTCTTGTTTATTTTAGTCTCCAAAAGGCAGGTAAGTTTGCAGTCACTCCACGAGATCGATAACACCATCAAAAGGAGAAATAGGACGTACTGACGACTACTTGACAAATACATTGTGGCCACTTTCTTGACTGGATATCTGAATTCGCTCTTGAAATACTTTCTAATCAGATGTCAGGCACACTATGTGCTCCAAAACCTACCAATCCCGGATTGACCTTTGGAGATTTCCTTTTTATTGCTGTCAGGGCCCCCAGAAATGTCCCTCTCTGAAATTAAGCCTCGTAATGTTCCGCCAAATGGTTCAATGATATCTCAATCAATTCCGTGGCCGCCGGATCAAGCAAGAAGCTCACGGGTGGGCCGTGCTCTCCCCATCCCGCATGGACATGGTCATATGGATATTTCCTTCTGAGGTAGAGGTATAGGCGCCCCATCTGAGCGGCGAGCGCTGTAGCAACTCGGGTAGCGTCCAGTCTTGTCCCCTGATTGCCATTCCAAACTCTCAGGAAGGTACTGAAGAGTTCGAGTACCTCCACGGAGTATACGAAGTACCTTTCCTCCGATTCAAACATGATCGAGACCGACTCCTCATCCTCTTCGATGGATGCCGGAGTTTCGAGAATTTCCGCACGCCTATCGATCGCTTCAACAGTGGTCAGGAATCGTGCTGTGTTCCACTCATAGTTGTTCACTGAAGCCTGAATTCCTCTATTGGGAATATCAGATTCGCACAGAGTTTGACGGCATAATGGGCACGTCGTGGAAATCGCAAGCCAAGTTTGCAGGCAAGATTCCCCGAAAGTGTGGCCGCAGGGGGTAATTATTACTGCATCCTCGTTGGGACTGCCGGTATGGTAATCCTGGTAGCAGATGAGGCATACCCGGGAGTCTGCAGGAAGATCACCTAGTGGAATAACCTCGAGATGACTAAGGTATCTGGCAGGGTTTGTTATCCGGGGTTCTGGCTCCTCATACTCGTATAGGTTCACGGTCATCCGCACGTCCACAAGGGCTTCTTCTGGAATTCTAGAAGATCTCAGGTCACCATTACTGTCTACTCCTCCATCGACCGAGATGGGTGTGAAACTTTCGTTCATGGGATTGGAGGATAGATTGTATTCCTCTATTTCCATATCATAGCCTTGGCCAGAGCTCCTCAGGACGTATTCTTCGGCCATGGTACTGTCAAAGATGCTGAATTCTCCGTCATGTGAGGAAGACTCGTACTGACCTGCCACGAAGTTCTGGGGCATCGCGTCTGCTTGGTTGTTGGTAGTCGACATTCTAGTTGTGTGGGAAGGCGAGTTTGTTGTGTGTATCGTGAAATTGGGACGCGACTGAGGGTGATAACATTTCTTGTGCTTCGCTTTCAGAGTATGTGGTCTTAAATGAAGACCCAAAGTTGTTCAGAAGCCAGATACTTATGGAGAAGAGTGATTCTAACGGGAGCCATTGATAATGCCCATTGTGATCGATGAAATCATCATAGTGGGCACAAAGAGCGAAGAATGGCATTTTCGAGCTACTTAACAATGCCTCGTTATGTCTTTGTCCGATTTTAGGGTGGAGACTTATGGGTATCAAAGAAAGAGACAAAGCAGTGTATAACGTTGCCGGCCATGGTATGGGTCAGGTTAGACCTTAGCTGGAGAGCTTGAAAAGGAATACTGGCTCCAGCCAAGTACCAAATGCCAGCCAACTGTATAGCGCTGAAGTATAAATTCTCTTGATGCATGCTATCTGGGCTGGGGCTGTTGCCGGTACGAATTTGCTAAAGTCCTGCGCTCTCGAATTCCTGCTGATACTCAACCCTCAACCGCGGCTTCTAAGTGAGAGAGTGTGGTGTTTAGAAATATGTCAGCTCTTGCGATTATTAGGTCGTGTGTGTTGATGAGATGGATGGGACGGTGAGAAGCGAGAGGCGAATCAAAGCGCAGAAGATGACGCTAGCCCGAAGCCCAGCTGGTAGCGCCATGTGCTTACTGCCGAAGTTCCGCCGACACGATTAGAAAATTACCGCAGACCGCAACTCACCAATATAACTTTCATCACCACCAGGGAACTACGTTGAAACCAAATCCATCCATAGCAAATCCCAACCCCAATTTTATTTCCCACCCATACTCCAATTATAAGCATGCCTATCTCAAAGAAAGACCGCGTCCGTGCACCTGGAGCTGACCATTCCGCGGAGAAACTCGCTAACACGACCCTTTAGACACGTCGCGAGCAAAAGAAAGCTGACGAGGCCGGTGTTCGCACTCCCAAGAAGGCCAACGGCAATCCTGTGAAGGCCGAGAAGCCCAAGTTGAAGGTATGTCGATATCGAGTGTAGCTGATGCTGGCACATGTATACATACTCTCTATGACGTTCCTTGAATGCTGCTGACTTTTATTTCTTGCCGCCAGTGTGTGGAATGCTTCCAGATGATAGACGAGAAGAACGTGAAGGTCCTGGAGGTGCATGCAGAGACGCATGCGCCTAAGAGGACCAAGGAATTTTGCTTCCCTACTGCTTTTACGGCGGCGTGAGAAAACGAGGGAATCATCATGAGGGAACGAGGGATATATGGGCAATGACTTTGATCGAGGGCAGGTGGACTTGGTCGCTCTGCAGGATTATGCATCACTTAACGACGAGTGCAACATGGCCTCGATAGATCAGCATATGCGAGAACATGAATCCGGCTCCTATTAGAACGCAAAGTCGCCTTTGACGACTACTAAAGTCAGCAATTTGCTAAAATCTTATCTTTTGATTACCACTAGAAGTTTGAGCTCATGCAAATACGAAGCTATTGGCTATCACAAGCAGGCATCAGCGCGAATGGGCAGGATCTCTTCAGGACCTAGGGCGTCCTTCACGCTGTTAAAGTAGCGCATGCCCCAGTTCGAGATCCGAGAGAGTCAACATGAAATTGTTCACCCTCGTCCACATACTAGGATTCCGGAGAGTCCGAAGATCGAGGCCATACTGGAGCCACCGTCCTCCAAATCCCGGTATTCCTGTCACCGGCGGGAGGCTAACACGTTTTGCTTCTATTTGTCTTGCTAGAGACTCCCATTGCGTATAATGACTCTCGTCATTACTCCTGGAAGAAGAGCTCAGTGCTCTAAAGGTGTTGTAGAGCTCCAGTGCCCCAGGTACATCAGCGTCATCTACTTCATAACTCTGTGCCTCTAAAGTTGTGGCGGTCGGCACTTGAAAATCTCTTCGTAGGACGGCGGCTGCTCGCTCAATGACTTCTATTGGCTCCATGTGTTGTTGACTGCTAGCGTGAAGCTCGTCCGACACGTTTATTATCAGATCAGTGAGTTGGGCCCTGATATACGCATCCAACCACGGAATCTCTACCCTGGTCGCAAAGCTTCCGGCTCTTCTCCCTGCTGGGGATACCCTGTCGCCTGGAAATAGTTCACTTCTGCACATAGGGCAGGTTCTGGAAGTTGACAGCCATCGGGCGATGCAATTGGCACCTAGACAATGACCGCATGGGAGCCTAATTGGACTCTCGGGAGCTCTCCCTGAGTTAAAAGTCGTATAACATATGTCGCAGCTCTGACAATCATGCGAAAGCTCTCCTATATTGACAATCGGAAGCCCACGCAAGAAAGTGGTCGCATAATCCATTGACGTGGAAGAGCCTCGTGTGTGCGAAGCCATATCTCTCTCCAATGCTTCCGGTTTTGTCGCTGCCTCTGATTTGGTTGGCTTGTCTTCAGTAGGGGCGTTGTGAGGGATGTTGGAAGAAATGTTGGAGGCTTCGGGTATGTGGGTGACGATGATGGAAGAGCGAAATGGGTTCAGGGCCGAAGGAAGTATAGGAGACACGCTCGATACATGCCGCATAATACAAAGCACCAGCGCCTGCGACAATGTCCGAACCTTTCTGCATTTAACTAGTATGAAAAGGGAAAGTGCTGTCTTATTGCCGGGTCTACAAGATATGAGAACAAAGCTTCGCGAAACCGACTGTTATCCCTCGCACTATCCTTAGTGTTCACGACCGCATGAATGGGGTATTCCCAATAACAATTGCAATTGAGTCCCTCCTTTGAATTTCCTAAGCATAAAGGCCCACTTCTTCCTTGTCTCTTGCAGTAAGGTACAGCATTGTTTTTCAAGGAACAAAGGGCACGAGTACTTCAGAGATGTCTATCTTTGACAAAGAAGACTTACAATGCATTACTACTATTTCAGTGCTTCTCAGCATCAACTCTCCGACCACTCAGTCCTCCTCTCAAGACTCATCGTGCTACCTCCAGGAGACAAGCAGGCAAAAGAGCGGACCTATATATATCTCACAGAACTCTTCTTTCACACAGTGACATCTTACCTTCGCTTCAGTATGCAGGATCAAGTCCCAACTCAGGCGCAGGGCGCCCGGCCATACAAGTCTGCGGCTCACAAATGGGAAGAATCTTACGTCAGACCGGTTGATTCTATGAGTCTGATGAGGAATGCTGCGAAGGGTGAGGACGGAATGGAGAGCTACACAAGGAGATTGGCTGACGCTGAGTTGGAGGAATCGACCCTCCATGGTTCTGATGACAGCGATGCGTCCTCCTCTTCGACCGCTGTTGGCTCGGAGCGTGATATATCAAGACTGCCTGCACCTACAACTCAGCCAGGAGACACCATCAATCCCAGCCCACACCAGCGAAGGTATAAGCAGAGCCTCGACCATGCGATTCCGGACTCAAGGGAACAACTCCGCAATAGGAGTATTATCCCCCAGGCGCCAGTTTTCCCAGAGCTAGCAGTGAGGATAAGCGAGCCGACGAAGCCAATAGGACCTGAAGCCGCACATATCCGAGAGGCCCGAAGAAATGTTCGCGCTGACGAGATCTCGGCAGCTCTGTCTCCTCCAACTCGGGCAAGAGGATATGAACATAGAGAAGCAGACTCTCGCATTTCGGTGATCAGCGATTACATCTATCCCTCCGGCAAAGAGCCCGAAAATTTTATCCCCGATCCGGCCAAACTGTGCAAGCATCCCGATTGCCCACTGAACAGTATTTCAGGGATAACGCACCGCCAAGGAGCGTACTACCATAAGGGTGTTCCCAACCCTCGTCTTGATGCCAAAATGTTCGGGGCGAGCAACCCACCGAAATTCGTCTGGACCGCCTTCGATGATTGCTTCGTCAAGAAAACCCTCAGCCAAATCAACATGAAGGAACTGGACAAAGTAGTTCCGTTTGCATTCTTCCATGGCTTCGCGGACGAGGACTTTGTTGCCCGTTTCGAGGTTGGGCCTATGTCCGAGCATGCACGCGACATGAGAAGAGCGCTGAGGTTGGCTTACAAGAATCAAAGAGCTACCCAAAAGAAGAAAGAATCTCGTGAGTAAGGCGCCTCTCTCCTGGGATTGACATGGATTCTTTCGAGGTGTTGTCGTGTTGGGGATAGTTCGCTCTCTCTTTTCACAGCAACAACTGGCGTCTTATGGTAAGCATGTGTATATGGTCAAAAAAAAACCTTAAATACATGTACCAAATGTAAATGATTTCAGATCTTTCGATAGGAATCCTCGAAAGAATCTAATCTGCTTGGTAGTAATCAGTGTTTATGGTCTCTCATGTGACGAAGCACTTGCAGAGTAACGACTTTCTAAACCCATCTAAAATCCTTGGCTTGATTTTGCTTCCTTTCAGCGAATTTGTTGCGGCTTTCAGTAAATGTGGAACAAATCTAAAAGCTAATAGGAGATTCAAAGTTTGAGCGGATTTATATAATTAGTAAAGTTATTCTGCAGTTGAGCATAACTTATCACCCAATCAATCCAGCAGGACTGATCCAGCAACTTGGGTTTGATTCATTGCTAGGGTCTTTGTTTAGATCTGGACTGTTTCACAATCGGTATTGAGTCATTGGTGCCATTTCTAAAACACGAAGACAGCTGCACAAAGAGAGTAGTGGATCTCTCTTGACATAAAATACTTTAGTCTTTCATCCATTTCCAAATCTAGCATATCGGAATTCCCTTCTTACAGGTTCGAACATCCCCTATAAACCATGGCCCCATCATTGACCGCGTTTGCAGGCTTGGATCTTAGCGAAATCACGGACGAAACTCGACTATCGATCTCGCTCTCCGCAATGAACCTTGGTGATAACGAATTCGATGCTCTATCTTCCTCTCCCCTAATGTGCACAGAGAGTGACTGTCCCATTAATCATCCTCATCGGCAAGACACGTATCGATATGAGGACAAAGATCCTCACAAGTATGATCTTCTTCTTGGGAAAAGCAATCCACCACCTCATGTTTGGGAAGCGATTGCGAAGATGACAACTGGTGGCTGTAGCGAGGAAGATGACTTGGCTATTGAGCGCTTTTTGAGATATCATGTTCCAACCTATAAGTCAGGGCTGACTTGAAGGTGGGTAAGACTGTGATGGATTCGGGGGAGCAAAGATGTTGAGGCGACCAAAGACAGTTGCTAGGGATTGTGAGTCTGGCAACAGCTCTATTGTTCCAAGCGCGGCTCACAGTGATTGATATTGAATTAGACATAGCCTTGATCGCCAGCATTGTGACCTCATTCAAGGAATAATCACTGGGACTTACTCTCACTTCAGGGATCACCGTATATAAACCCTCCCCAAAAACCTCCCTTTATGCACCAGCACTCCTACTCCTAAAGCCAAAGTTTTGAAAATCTCAACCACGAGAATTTCCATGCAGTTCCCTTCGTTTCCCTCGTTTCCATCACTTCATAGCCTCCCTCCGTACATCAAGTCGGACACGTTTTTCTGACACAGCAGCTTACAGTGGTCGTAGCTTCACCCTCACTCATATCCTCAGGTTCCATCCACCAGTCACTCTAAACGTACGACCGCGATCACGATTCGAAAATGGCAAAGCTCATAAGTCTACCAAATGAGGTCACTGCTGCACATACTCGAGGAAGACATAGATATTGAGGGTCTTGAGTCATTCTCCTCGTACAACAAGCTACTACGCGGCCTCACTTCGAAGCGACTCACCAAGCAACTCTCTCGCAAGCGACGCTTTTCCACCGTCGCAATCGGGCACGTGAGTATGCCATTCTAATCCTTTCAAAGCTTGTGTAATCCCCTAAATCAGAGTATGGCCTGCTGACTCTGGTAAACTAAAGGTTAACAACATCTTATAGGAAGAACGTGTACAAATCCGAGGCGCTCACCCTCTGTACATCATCCGAGACCTCATACTAGACGTCGAAAGCTGTATGTCAAAAATCTAGTCATTAGCAGTCTAGGGGCACACGACAGGAGATCACCTAAGTGGCCATTGGATGAGAACGAAGGGGAGGAAGGTGAAATCGCCGAAACAGACCTGGTAGACATCGCGGAAGGACTGGGTGACCGTTTGTTTGCGAAAGTGCTAGCTGTCCAACGGACACTCTATCCAAGAAGGCACCGGGAGCTAGACTACGACAGTGAGGTCTATGAATAGAGCTGCCATGACATTGCTTCGGGCGACATACAGGAGGCGGCCAGGAAGTATCGCACTTGAGGATTGCGGTTCTTTCGGGGAAAACGTGGCCGAGATCTGCGCCACAGCTGGAGTTAAGTTGAAGTTCCTGAACAACCAGCCTTGAGAGGGGCCGCTGTAGTATTTATGGAGAATTTGCGTCGGCAGCCGATGCACTCAAGTGACGGGCGTTGGTGTGAATGAAATGATGGTATGCACCTAGCTTTTCGGATGCCTGCAAAGGATAGCGATTGCAATAAATATATTCATTTATTCCACTTACTCGTAGCCTCTAAATCGACTGTCTTCGAAGCCTGTGTTTGCCAATCAGCGAATTTGTTCGATTTCCTTGTTGAGCTATGCGCGCCTTTGACCGAAGCATATCATTCATGCAGTGGGCCGTCCTGTAGTTACTAGGCGAATATTATTCCCCAATAATTTGCTGAGTTTGTTTGAAGAGGCTGAATCCCTACTTACCAACGGAAGTGAGGCTAATTGTCAACAACGATACAACCTTACGCAGTAGAGAAGAGATGGTACCCGTAGGAGATTCTTATACGATCAAACTACGAGTTTCACGACTCCTTCCAATGCAGTGATCTTAACTTTGATTAGCCTCCATTTACTGCAGAATGCAGTTCGAAAGTCAACCAGGTACCGAAAGCTTCTTCGGTACGTATCCCAAAAAGTTGATACGGCCCAAGAGTATAGTCCGGACTTTTTAGTGGAACGTTACCCCACCAGAAGCCTACGCGATGTATGAAAGGGAGCATGCAAGGAGCATACAGGCGATGGTAACTTGGTATTCCAGGAGCACGACAACATCCCATGCGTGTTTCCACGAACCCGAAAAGAAAGGCTTGTTGCAAAGCTGGGAAGCCCAAGACTTCTCTCATTGGTATCAGATCCCCTCGGGACGTGACAAGAACAGTCAGTCTATGGCCCGTAGAGCCGAAACCCATCTTCAACCTCGAATATACATCAGATACACCGTCCCCTCTTCAAACTTCTGACATAAGGGCGAGCGCTGGGTGTTGGTGCTGCAAAAACCTTCGATCTGATGGACGATCCTGAGGGCGGCAATAGTACGCCCGTGATGAAGCATTACCAAGCTAGGGAAGGGAGGGATTTTGTCAAGTTTACTTCTGTCTCCAAAGCTTGACTGCTACTACCGACTCTCACGTCACCTAGATTCAGAATTGAAGATTCGCGATATCAGCGAAATATCATTTCTCCAGGTCCCCCATTTTATTCCTAGGGAAGCCAAGCCAATATTCTACGCTCGCAATAAATTTCACCATTTAATCAGCCGCTACGGAGTCAATCAATTGCGATAGCCAATTCCGCCAGATCAGCTTTCATTTTTGCGAGCCATCAAATGCAACGTGGCCAAAAGACTTCAAAAAAAGTGCAGAGGCGATCTTACCAGCATTTCTCCATGAGATCGACCAGCAGTGCAGACGAGCTATTCGCATCCTAAACATCGAAATCATCTCGACAAAACAACAGTTCAAACGGCCTCTTCCCGCAAGGCTTTTACAATTACTCGATAACGGCGCCACGGTCCTCGCATCACGTAAAATGGCCCCTTTGTCTTGAAAGCTTGACTCTTGTTGGGTTTTCGAGCTCAGAATGGGATGATGTACAGAAGGATCTTTGCCTGGCTGTCGCTCCGGACAGATTTTGGAAGCGGATGTACTTCCCCAGATATCGAATGGGGGCGCAAGGTTCATACTGTTAAATAAGGATTCTACCAAACCATGTGTACCTCACCGCCGACTACGTTGCCGTCGCCGGCATGAGCCGAATCGCCCGAGCCAGCAACAATAAGTTTAAGATAGTAACTGTATGCGGCCTTGTGATTAGCCGGCTGTAGCTAGATAGAGAAGTCTCTGTCGCGCATTCCATGCCACTGACCCCAGTCCATGCTATTGGGCGAGGAACGCCGTATTCAGAATCCTCTGCTTCTGCGACGCTCACTCGTCCGTATCGTCTGCGGCGACTACAAGGTGAGATGATAGCGAGGTGGGGTGATAGTAAGGTGGGGATGTAGGACGCGACAGCGATGAGCGGCGGCGATGAATGATATCTAGGTATGCCCGCTTTGAGGGGTGGTTGCCCGTAGAATCAGGGATGATTCGAGTTACTCAAATCTGGTCGTAGCATGCGCGCTGCCCATTTGCTCTTTTGTATCGTCATTCAGATTCGTGTAGGAGATTGCATTTCTCAGCGTTAGATATCTATCAAAAGTACTACGCTAGCTCGATCGGGACAGCATCCTAGTACGGGTCTAACAGAGAATTTCTAAAGCGCGCTGGCGCTGGAACAAGTAGAACTTCAACTTTCACGGTCTCTAGATCTACCACGATTGTATCTACGGACTTTGAACGGCAAAAAGAATTATAGATCAAGCTATTTTCTAAGACTTCACTACGTTTAGAGTTTACTCAAGCCCGATAGTTGCCAAGTTATATTGAAATTTCGCGAGATAGGTACTTCTGACGCTGCCTCCACGAAATCGATCATACTGTCCCAACTTTCAAATCCGAGTCCCTTTCTTTCTAAACTGAGCGTGGAAGTGCAGCTGATGAGGTCCAATTAATGATCGAAAAAGATCATCACGCTTTCCTCCTGACACTAGCACGGCCTTCTGACTTGGACTGATACTAAGAATTGAAGGTGATTCCACTCTTGCCCATCGGTACTGTAAAAACCATTGAAATCGTTGCAACAGATAAGTTGTGCATGGAATGATAGCTACTCGTCCCAAGGCCCCCAATACCCAGAAACAGTAACTCTCACCTCATCCGCCATACTCGGATACCCATACGCCACATGCTCTCTCGTCCCGAACTTATACGGAGCCGGCCGATCTTTCACCCCAAGCCTTTGGATACTCTTATAGGTACCCACAAGCCTCTCCCTCCTCACTTTCACTTCCATTGGCCTCAACAACTCCAGTCCCTTCAACCCCGTCAACTGCACCGCCGCCTCCCACATCTGCTGTTTCCACTCCGTCTCAAAGTCCGACCCAAGTTGCAGCCGCACCTTTTCCCAAGCCTCGCGCCACGTCCGACAATTTAGGATGTGGTTGAGGCGGATTTGGTCGTCTTCGATTTTAAAGATGGTGCTGTGGTCGCCGGAGGCATAGGGCCCGATGTTTGAGACTGTGAGGCCCTTGTAGGCGGACCAGCACATGGGGTCGGGGAAGCAGTATTTGACAAAGTCGAGGCGGGTGTCCAAGTCGAAACGTGGGAGTGATGCCACAGGTGAGATGGCAGCGAGCATGGTAGTGGAGAATAGTTCGCCGTAGATTACGATCTGAAGTAGTGATTTTGGTGGATCGAAGCCAATAGTTTGTGCATCCGAGACGCCACCACCCCAAAAGTCGGGGGTAGCGTACCATTGGGCGCCGGCGCATTTGTCGATCATGTCGGTGACTGGGTTGATGGTGGAGAAACGGCTGGCATGGAGGCAACGGATGTCTTCCATCGTCAGGCCGGCTTTGGCGATGCAAAGTTCCGAAAGTGTGTCGATGCCACCACGGAATGCCTGGCGCAGGTTTTCGGTGTTTTCGGGCTGGAGCAGTGCCCAATCACTCACTTGGCGCGCTGTTGCGGCAATCAGAAAGTGAGGGTCGGGTCTGAAAAACACGCGTGAAGACGCGGCAGCCAGTCTGAGAATCGCATTGGGTGATGCCATTCCGCATGCATTGCGCAGTATTCGATACGAAGAAGAGGCGTTAGTGAAATCCTCGATGTCATGGAGAAACTTTGGCAACAAAGCCAGGAGCTCGATGGGAAGGTCGAAGAGTTCCGTCTGAGCTCAGTTTTCGACTTGGTATATTTGACAATTCAATGCGGAAAGAAATATTAGGTGGAAAGTTGTTGGACATTGATGGGGAGCGTGTGCTTTTTGTAGAACTATCTAGGCTGAACTCTGACTCATCGAACCATTGTTACATAACCACAGTCCGGAACTTGAATCAGGAGTCCTCGAGGCTCGCTTGAAGACTCTATCAGTGTCATTTTACCTAATTGTAGATTCCCATTTCTGGGACCCTTTCTCACGGTCAACATAGTGTTCGTAATAATTGAATTCGTTCGGTTTGACCCCCAAACCAACCGAATACACTAGTATCTAGCGTAGATAAACCAACTACAAGACGCTAAGGTAGTTGCCGCTAGTTTGAACCGATAGATTCAACGCTTTGCATAAGGTAGAATTCATAAAATTCATAAATAGTTCCCAGCTTTGAAGATCTACTCGGAAAGACCCTAACGCTAAGCTTATCCGGGTAGCGCTCTACCTAAATAGGTAGTCGAGCCTAACTCCGGCCAAACGGTTGAAACCGAACCATGATGACCCCAAACGAGATAATTATTGAGGGAAAAAAGGGCGAAACGAACCGTTTAACTTGCAGTTTGCTGAATAGTTGGTCAAGCATTGCGAACACTGGGTTAACACCTCTTGGGCTGATTGCATGCCGCCTACATAATACTCATTCTATACCTTCTACTTCGAGTGAAGAAGACCGACATGTGCTGATGATAGCCGCGCAACCTCAGGGAAAGCAACCACGAACTCCTGTTGTCGACGTATCTCAGATATCGATTGGCCTTGACCCTGTTTAAAGGCCGGCAGCCCCTTTCGAGCTAATGCATCGTTATCCTTGGTCCCTTTCATATCGTCCAACTCTTGCCACGGGCTTGCTTTGCGCGGGTACCTTGCTGGAGGGAATGGGGTCTGCTGCTGGTAGGGTTTCGTCGATGACAGTGCCTTCGAGCTGAGCTGAGCTTTGATGTGGTGCACGAAAGCAGGCATCGCTGGTAAACAGCCACAGATGATCCCGCACGATACTTCCGCAGTACTGCGGAACGGTAAGCGTTGGCACTTTATATCCCCGGGTGAGGAGTACTGACGTCCAGAGATTCAACGAGTACCAGTCCCAGGTCACGTCGATAACGTGCTTATTCCGAATTATGATAACCATCCGGAGGATACTGGCAATGCAGCCACTGCTATTGTTCAACGTTGTACTCTTATCATGTCATAGATTAAGGCACTCACAACAGCCCTGCACCCAGTATTACCAGAATACCCATTTTCTTCTTCTTCTCCATATTGAGTCCCCAGACCGTATCGATGGGCAGGAATAAGATAGCAAAGTCAGAAAAAGTGTTGATGGCAGCGGAAGCAACCTCAGCAGCTCTCTGATCGATACAGTGGCCTGGTACTGATACATCCCATACCTTTGTCCTCGGCGTACACTGGAAGATCTCGACAAAGAATCCTACGGTGTAAAAGATGCAGTTCGCCCATAGGAGAAGATGTACAGTGATGAAGATCTTACGCTTTGGTGCGAAAACCCTTAGGTAGAGAAGGAGTATTGAGAGCTTGGTGAGAAAGATGATGGGGCTATAGATGATCTGGGAGACGATCGCGAGCTATAAATGGATAGACTGCTTGTTAAAAGTCGACGTTCCTAGTGCTCGAGCATGACTTGGCATACCTGAGCATATTTGGTGACCTCGCTACCCCTGATGTTCCACAAGTGGCGCCCATTACCGTATTTATCTTCCTCGAGGTTAATGATCATGTATGTCGTCAAACCCACCTGCATCGAAGAGTCAGTACTCATTGTGTCTAAGCTAGCGACCTGCAAGCACGACTCACCCATGCGAGCACGGAAACATCTGTCCATTGTTGTCAGCCATGGAAGTCGCAACGCTAAGACCAACTTACAGTCATCCCATCCTGCATGCCGTAGGACTCGGACCTTGGTATAGAGTCGCACACACAAGAGCAGTGTAGTCAGAGTGAAGCAGACTGCTTGACATACTATGTCGTATATTTGCAACGAGTAGGGATTTTCGAAATTGGCGATGACTCCTGGCGGAGGCGGGAATGTTGGTAGCTCAGTCATCCTAGGTTCTGACTAACTTGAAGCTGGGCTGCACCGTTCTTCCTTCCTAGATATTAGGAGCCAATGCGCCATGCATGACGTGCAGCAAATAGATGAACTCTGCAGGACTTGTTTTGTCCCTGAATCTGGAATTGAGGAGAATAAACATGCCCGAAGCATGCGCACCACATGCAGGGACAACCGCATTTAAATCCAAGATCAAGGAACGAAACATGTGTGCCACGTGAAGTGACAGCCGAATTCCGAATCCAGCAACAATGAACTAATCAGGCGCTAGAACGATAGCTTCATGTTCCTGCCAGTAACAGGGCTTTGAACAGAGAAAATGTGCTAAATGTGCCGCATTACCTTTTAGGGCTTACAAGGACGCATCCTTCGACGGCATGGGTCAAAGCACAGAGAATGAATGAATCTTTGGGAAGTCCGATCTCGCAAAAAGCAGCATGGGTTACATCTCACCAATCACGATATTGCTTGCATGGACTTTGCAGTTCCAGATTTTCGAACACCGCTACGCATTTGTATTGTAATGACTTCCTTTCGACGCGGTCAAACTTCAAAAGCGTGGCTTGGCGGGATCCCGTAGTCCGTCTGTGCCGCTGGTGCCGCCACAAAACCTTCGCTGGCCTCGATCCTACCGTTTCCTCCATCGCTCTGAGTACGTTAGTGAACCTAAGCAGTAGAGCACCAAGTATGCTGCACTTCCAGGAGCCAGATCATCTGAAAGCGCGGGGATGGGGGGACGTCTCGTGGTGATTGATAGAGGTCAACGAAAAGTAGGGTGTCTCAACGCCTATGTTGTAATGAACTGAAATACTGTCGTAGTCATGGTCACCAAGGAGGTAAAAGCAGACGCTGTAGTAGTCAGAGGAAATAACCTGGCTTGACAGAAAACATGATACGAGGATTTAGAAAGTTGGGGGCCGAAGCACCGAGGGTGCAATGGCTACGCCAAGCGCTGACCAGCGCTAGTCCGCATGCGGATAGCGCCCAATACCTTAACGGGAGTCCTCATAGGGCTGACCCTGGGTGCGTCAACATTGGATGACATAATGCAAGACTCTGACCATCATCATTCATCGACTTGTCTAATACTTTATATTGGCCTATAAGTCCCATACTCATTCTAGCTGACACCATGACTCTCGTAGCGTATCTACTCTTTACGAACATTATCTATTAAACAGGCTATGGCAGGGCCGGAAGGTCAGCTGAAGAGTAGTACTTGCTCTTCATGGGGTTCGGACTACTCTCCGCGGTTTGTCTGGATCTTGAGTGCGGGGCAAAGCCCAATCGAATTGCTGGTCGAAAATGTTATATCGTACAAACCCAAAAGACGCAAAAGAAGACACTCGAAAGTGCTTCGAGGTACACATGGCGCCATTCCGTAACAATATGTTTCACTTTTTTTCCAGGTCCAGATTATGACTTGGAACGCCACTGACCCAGCCGATGTAGTATGAACCACTCTACGCGATTTCTGGGGTCCCAATGAATAACCTGGCTTTGCGCAACATTCCTTTCTTCTGTTGGTACGAATGACTGTGAAACAAAGGACAAAGGACTATTCAAAGACGCTGCCGCGGTCTTAGTCGAGGAACAACGGACCTTCTTGATCCTTCTCCTGTCTCTCGTTATCCACCGAACACCAATGAGATTTTCGAGACAAACAGTGCGAGTGTTACGATTAGACCTTTCAAACCGTAAAATTCGGATGCGCACTCGAGCAAGCCTCGTTGGAACCCTCAGCCACACCATCTTTCTCGCGGTAGAATCTACCTCGAAGTTCCCACCATGCCTTTCAACTTCTTCAACAGAGCAAAATCTAGCTCCAGCAAAGCTCCACCCAGATCCCTTCAGCCAGACGACCCCAACTTCGTCAAATTCACCGCCCTCAAAGTACATATCCACGGCGAAATCGAGTACGACATCGTCAACCTCTCCCACCACCGTACAACCCACCTCCATGACCAAAACCACTACTTCGTCCCCAACCCCTTCGAGCCAAGCCGCCCAGAAAACAGGGGTGTTCCGTTCCGGATGCTGGTCTGGGAACTCAAGGATGACATGTTTACTGGGGAGTCTAAGGAGTGGAGGGGGAGATATTCAGTGTGGTACAGGTCGGATCTTAGAGGGTCTTTTTATCTAGTCAAGCAGCGGCACGAGAAACCCGTGCCTGGGGTGAGTGTGAGGTGTGTTGATATTCCTGTGCCGAGGAGGGCGCATTATTGGTTTCCGAGTGAGATTTGCAATATTAGGAAGGCGATTCTAGAGAGAAGGTGAGGCGATTGCTATGCCGGCTATTTAACAGCGTTCGGACGCTATCTCTACGATTGTAGTGACGGCAGTAGCAGGTGATTTAGACACTATTCGGGTCTGAATTAACTATCTATCCCATAGTTCCTTTTCCTGAAGGTACATGCAATCAGAACTTTTCGGGTCTTGCCACTGGAAGGTTGGGTGCAACTCCCAAGCTATAGAGAATCGACTTTGTTTCACACGAGGCTCGTCTCCACGCTTTGGTGGCCGGCAAATTCCGAAAATTACAGACACAGGCGATGTGACTACAAAAGTGAAGCTACTTTACACCTCCCAATTTTCAATATTCCAACGTCATAGGCGAGCCATACCGTGATTGGCATTCCGAGATGATGGCTATAAAGACCCATTATTTGCAGCGGTACCTCATTTGTTGCCCCCGATCGCCTTCTTGATCTTCCCCATCTCTCCTTCAAACCACGCAGACTTCGTCCACAACTGCTTAACATCCTCATACTGCACCTTCCCATTCTTTGGCCAAGCATGTCCTGGACTCGGATTCGACTGCTTCACAGCCAGGAACGATCCTTCAAGATCGCTCCGATACCAAACATCATAACGACATTTCCACACGCATGTGGATCCCGGGTCAACTTTCTCGCCTTGTATCTCCCACTCCAGCAGAACAGAGTTGGCCATTTTCGAATGCTTCTTCGGAGTCTGCAGGGGAGTAGTGGAAACGATGGTGCTTGTTGATGCTGTGGTAGCCATGGGATTTCTCGAGGAGCTGGTAGGTGACATCGCCTGTTGGAATGGGAGGAGACGACTGGTTCATTATCTATGGAGGGAGAGGTCTATTTATGCCCATTCATCTAATCCATAGGGCTGAGTGTTGAACACTCCAACATCGCCAAATCTGTCTACTGAAAGGCAGGCAATTGGTGTAGAATCTGCGATCTGCGAGATTGATGTGTTGTTGGGGACAATTGGCGAGGATCTCGTTGAAGTCAACTGACATTGTGGCGAATTCGAATGGGATTCTGCGGTAATGATGACTAGCTTAAGCTTTTGTTCATGTGATTTTTGTGGGGGGATCCAGACGAAGAATTTCTCTGGTTTGGGGACACGGGAAGAAGAGTCGAGAGGTACGCAAAGATTATCTACATATGCCTTGACCTAACGGATACCAAGTGTCTTTGTATCATTGAATGTCTTTGCGTAAGTCAACATCTCTGTCTCAGTCAATCCATTGGTTCCAATCGCAGCTCCTGGTCAACGATAGCCGACGCAGCGGACCTTTGTATCAGGGGTAACGTATTAGCCCCTAGTTGATACTAGAACATGTCAAAGTCCCTAAGACTATATTTGCTTAGCGAGAGCCAACGACTTGACCTACTCGAGTCATCCCAGCCATGGACCATCCACGTGAGAAACACAAGAACACCACTATAGAATGGGAACCCAGCAATCACCAGGAATTAATACTTCTGTAATTCAAAATATCCAGACGTTATTCGTTCTGTGTTTAAGCAAGAGCTTGAACTCTTTGACAACCTCGAGATCGCCCAAAGCGTGAGCGTTGGTTTGGGAAACTTACATTCTAATCGTTTTGGTGGAGTACGACTGGAAAAAGACAGAACATGCTAATGATAGAGCTACGGAGCAATCGATCGTCCTCGTACGCATATTGACAGTCATGGGAAAGAGGCATGTGATTCGGGATATCTATCTCCAAGACCCAACTTGCACGGAGATCGAAGAGCAACTTATCCAGTCTCTCGGCTTCACCGTCCTCCGTACCACAGAAGCATTATCAAAGAAACCCCGAACAACGTTGGTCTTCGTGCCGTGCGCTAATATGCCACTTCTTGACATCTTCGAAAAATGCCACGCAGTAATGTACTTTGGCATCGATGTCGCCGATGGAAATGACCCTGTAACCTCATCTGATCTCTAATGCCCAGAACAATTCACTCACATTCGGTTTGCGGTCCATGTATCTTTGAGGTGGGTCGGGTGTCGCGTGGAAGCAAGGATCAAGAGATCCATTTGCGCCATCTGAAACGCTATCTGAGTGTTAAACACAAGGAACGGAACGTGGCGACTTGGGCTGCTACTGTTGTATCCGATCCCCACATTCACCCCCACAATATGAATCCTTGATCTCCAAAATATCCCACGTGCGTGGGATTGCAGTGAACCCTGCCATTTTACTTTCCTTTTCATCTCTCGAAATGATTGTTCTACCGATCCTCGTGCTCATGTCATGGGCTACGAGTCCTGGCTCATCAAGTACCACTCCTCTTACATCCACGACTGCTCTGAAACCCACGTTTAACTCTACAAATCCACCCAGTCTCGCCGTCCTCCCACCAGCGAACAACAGCAGTCCCAAGCGCTTCGTTGACGCGGTATACGCAGAAGTCTTACACATGTCCATCCTCTACCCGACTGCGTCTTTCGTGGAAGCCCAACTAACCTCCACCTTCGGGCCAACGACTGACCCTACCACACTGACCGACGTACGCCTCATTTTTAAGATCCATGGCGAAGACGGCTTCTATACAATATTCGTTCAGAACACATCTTGGGGTGGCTGGCGGGCGCCGCAGATAGTTAGCCATTACCCACCGCCCCAGAATGGGCTACTGCCGTCAGATTTGGGCATGGATATTTTGGTGGCGGATTCATTGTTGAAAGATGCAGGATATAGGCAGGATTATGACGCTGTTGATGTGAGGTGGCCGATTAACATGCCAATTGCGAGGCAACAAGTGTATTATTACTTTCAAATGGTGGGAAATTTACCGAGTATGGTGGCTGTTGGGGCAAAGGATGGTAGTGTCATTGCGCAAAACTCGGTGGAGGAGGGGTGATCTGGTACGAATGGGACGGAGACGGAATAGGGGCTTCCAAGTCCCTGAAAATTTGATGGGCTCGATTATCGGCTATGAAGATGTTCTTTGGGATCTTGTTGAAAGATGCACGGCGTGTCACCTAACTTCGGCTCTTTTGAAGCGCTGCGAGATAATAGCCCTTGCATCAATTCGAATTCTCTGCCGCTATCAATTCTTAGAGGTCTAGGTCGTCTTCATTAGGCAGTGACATATGTTGAGCTTCCTCGATTGCTGTATTGTGTTGAGCCAGGAGAGGCTCCTCGATATTTGGTCCTCCACAATCCCAGCCCATACAGCAAACAGCAAGAACTAGCGCGCAACTAATGTACCAACAGAGGTCCGCCTGAATGTCCTGTCTGCCGTCCGCGATGGCTTGCTCTCTGGCTCCGCAGAGGTGGATGTTTTCTTCGGGCTCACTCACAACCTCAGGGTCGAAGTACCATCCGCGAAAACGATGAAACATCTCGGCTCGGTCATCAGTCCCAGAGCCTATCAGCCAATGCTTAGGCATGTTGACGTTGCCTTCGGTGAGGAGTTTCTATCCCAGCGCCGTTGCAGAAGCGGATCTTCTTCCCTGTTTTGTTTATCCTCTTTTTTACAACGCAGTGCTCGATTTCGAGGCTCTGGTGCGATGGACTCGCGACGTAGGGCAAATTCGGCGTCAAACCAAGATCGATAGTGAAGTTCAATTGGCATTCTGACCATATGATTATCTTCCTTGTTGTCTGCTGAGAAAGTCCTGTGAGTGTATTCAATCTTACTTATGAAGGAGTGACTGAAGACGGGCGAGTACAGACCTAGACGTGTAGCATTATGATTTTAACGAGTATTACCAGGGTTTTCTGACAAGTGGGGGCTGAAGCTTTTCCGAGTGGAGATAAAATCTTCTCAATTAGCTCAACATTTAGGTTCGTAAATCCCGTGGGACTTTGATCATGGGTAGACTTTTGAAAGCAAAGCATTAACTATATTAGTATAACATTCACCAAGATCTCAAGAACGTAGTCTGATATATACTCTCTGTGCGGAAGGCAGATGCGCAGTGGTGACTAGAACTGGTGCCTGGTGCCTGGGGCGGGATGCCCTAGGGGCGCACAAACAGCTTAGGGCGCACAGTTTTTTTTAGTAAAGGGCGTACATGTTAGGCCACAGTGCCTAGGGTGTTTATAGCAATGTGAAAGCAAGTATAAAGCCTTGGTGGGAAAATGATCTCTATGTTCAAAATAATAGAATTAATCTCTAAAGAGTTAAAGCGAGGGCTCCGAGCCTCCTATTTCTAAAGAGGGCTCTAGAGTACCGGAGACTATAATATAATACTATAATATAAATAGCGTAACCACGCCGTATACTCCCTATATAGGATTTATATATTATATTTAATAATTATTATAAAGCTAGTTTTAATATAATATAATAATTACCTCCCCTTCTAAAGGTTTCGCCCTCGAAACTAGTAGGTACTAGTTTAATACTTTAATATTTTAACGAAAGAGTATAATATAAAAGAATCCAAATTTAATAAAGTATACGCGTAACGCCTACGCCTTTTATTTAATTCTATTAATTTCTTATTTTAATAATAATAATATATTAATAAAAAACCTCTAAACTTAATAGGAAAAAAAGAGGGAAATAAATTATATCCTAAAATTAATAATATATCGCGGACGTCTCGCGTACTAGCGTAGTTATATAGTCGTAGATTATATTAAATATTTAATAAAAACCTTAAAATCTAAAGAGAAAAGTAAGGGAAAGAATATTATATTCGTTATTAAAAATTATAAATCTTTATTATTAATAAGGCTTTAGTAATATCGGCGGTAAAATAAATTATTCTATTTTATTATTTAGGAAGAACTCTAGTTATAGGAGTAAATATATATAAATAATAATCTTAACGTAGGTATAAAGCCTTCGTTTATTTTTAAATTTTTCTTCTTTTATAATATCCTACTATCTTCTATATATATAAATTTCTATATATTACTATTAATAACTATACTATATTTAGATTTTTATTAATTTATAATAATCTCGGTCGTATCTTTAAACTCTTTCTTTAAGGTCGTAAATATTATATATATATTCCGTAGGTAAGACTAGAATTAATATATTATAATTTAAATAAATTTTTCTTTTCTTCTTTTAAATTCTTTCTTTAATTTTATAATTATTAAAATAAATAAATAATTTATTCTATTTTTAAATAAGGTATTTATTTATATTTTAAAAGTATTAATATTATCGTAATATTTATTTTATTTTTAAATTATTAGTTCTATATTTTATTTTATTAACAATATATATATAACTAGATTACTTTAATACTTAATATATTAATTTAATCTCTACGGTATACGATATTAATAATAATATTTAAATATTTAATATATTTTTAACTCTCGTTTTTTATAAAATAACCGCCCGATCTACTCCTACTCCGCTTTTATTTATATTTTTATACCTTCGTTACTTTAAGTAAATAGACCTAGATAATTATATCCTATATAATAAAATACTATATATAAAGTATATTTATTATATAAAAAATAAATATTTATATAATTCTATATATCGTTAGTATTCTAAAATTAAATTATATTAATACGTCTAGATTTCGTCTAAATTTTATATTTTTATAAAAAAAAATCTTAATCGTTTAAAACGCCGAGGCTCTAATAAATATCTTCGCGAGTATATCGTTAAATAATATATAAAAAATATTATAATCTTCCTTCGGGAGATTAAGTTTAAGAGTAACGATATTGAAAGAGAGAAAAATATATTATAATTAATATCCCGGTTTATTATAAATATCGAGGGTACAAATAATATCTTTTATACTTTTATAAATTAATATAGTTTAGATATAATTTATATATTAATAATTTTTTAGGGAGAGATTATTACCTAGGATATAAATACGTTTTAAAATAAAATTATATAATATTAATTTAACGATCTTCTCGAATCGACGGACGAAGATAAAACCGATAATAAAAACGAAGTTAAAGACGAAGTTTATATACAATATATATATAATATTTTTAAATATAACTCTCCTCTCGGCTTTAATCCTACTACCGATTAATTTAATATACCTAATATTAACGATCTCGATATTATCGATCCTACTTTATTCTTTAATAATATATAAAGAGTTATAATATCTAGTCGTAAAACTTTTTTAATTAAAAATACTATAAAACCTCGCCCTTAATACGGCGGTATAAAGGGTACGAGTCGTTATATTTTAAATAAATTAATATCTTCTCGCGAGGCTTCTAAAGAAGAAATTAAAGATAAAATTAATAATTTTAATTTTAATTTTACTTTTACTCTCTATTTTTTAGTTCGATTTCCCAACCCCAGTTTTATTTATAAATAACCGAGTCTTAATATTAAGAAAGTTAGCCGCTTTAGATATAAACCTACCTACGAGCGCCCCGCTAGTCGTAAAAATACGTTTTATTTAAAGTCTACTAGTAAGAAATAACTAGTAGTAGTTAATAATTAATAATATTTTCTTTTCCTACTCTTTACTTTCTATATCTTTTCTATTTTTATATTTTTTCGAATATTTTTTATAATTCTAACGCGTTATTTAAAATATTTATATTAATTTATTTATTAAAGATTTATAGTTATCCTAGTTATTTTATAAAATAAAATACCTCGTTTTTTATTTTCTTTTTTTTAGTACTTTTTTTATTTCTTATTTATTCGTATTATTTATTAATTCCGGTAGAGGTATATTAAGAATCGAAATATCGTTTTATTATTATTAATACGACTTTAGAAGCGATATATAAAAATATTATAAATATAATAATCAATTAATAATCCTAGGCGGTATATTTATATTTCGACGGTATCTAAAATCTTAAATAATCTAATTATTTTATAAAAGAGTTTCTTATTTAGTTATTTTTATATTAAGTTTTCAATTAATAATAATATAAAGTTATTTATATTAAATAATTTCAGTTTATATCTTTTATTATAATTATATTTTTATACCTCGACCGCGATAGTTTATACTCTCGTTAGGTACTCTTTTAAAATATTTAATTTTTTAATTCTTTTTTATACCGACGGTATTTCTCCCCCGTATATCTCGCCCTCGAGATATAGTTTAAGAGATAGATTATAATTATATATAACTATAAATAGTATCTATTTTATTATCGTATACTACGTACTATAGTATATTTATTCTATTATAAATAAAAGTACTACCTAGTTATTTTACTCGCTTAAATAGAAGGTTTTTAAATAATATTCTAGGGTTTAATTCTAGTATTTTATCTAATTATCCGTTTACGAATAAAATACGATATTTAAATATTTTTAATTTTTATTAAATAATATACCTCTAATTAAAATATATTTATAAAGATAGAATCTTTATTAGAAATAATCTTATTAAGAACTCTAAACTTTAAGATAATTTTTTCGAATATTAATTTTATTAACCCCGTAGAGTCGATTGTTTTAATAATTAAGATATATCGTAATATCTTTATATACCTATTTATAATTATAAAGACCGTATTATAAATACGTTTATATTACTTATTTAAAGGTAAATTAATAATAAAATTTATTATAATTTCTTTCTACGACCCCGTAGGATATAATAAAGAATTAATCTCGTTATAAAGGTGGTATCAATATACCTTAACCTACTAGTATATATTATATATATCGATATATTCTTATACATTGGCCTTAAGAGTACTCTAGAAATATTTTCTAGTAAATAACTTTATTATCTTTTAAATACTAAAGTACCCCGTTAATATATTATTATAATATCGTTTTAATAACTCTTCGCGGATTAATTCTTCTTTAGGTATATAAATCTTATTATTATATTTAAAAATTAATACGAAATTTAAAGTCTATACTCCGGTAGAATATTAATAATCCGTTTATATAATTTCGGCGATTTTTATTTACGAGAAGGAATTATCCTTTTATAAAGCGCGAATTATTTTAATTATTAATAAACTTTTAGCGTTATAAGCCGTTTCATAAAATACTATTAATTTAATAATAATATATAGAATAAATAGTCTATAGCCTATAGTTTTAGCGATAAAATTAAATAATTCCTCTATTATATTATAATCGGTTCGAGTAAATATTTTATTTAAATTTTTTAGAATTTCCCGTCTAGGTATTAACTCCCTAGGCCTAGATAAATATATTATTAAAAAATATATCTTTTTTACGATAAGCTTTAAAGACCCTAGTAATATAAATTTTATATATATTAAGTCTTATATAACGCCTACGGATATATTATTTAATACTAGCGAAATATTATCTATATCTAGATCTTTTATATTTACGAATATATTTTATATTATAGCGAAAATAAGGCCTTAACTAGTACCTTCTAAATTTAATAACTTTTATTATAATATAAATAATATATTATCCAAAAAACTATTCTAGTTTTTATAATTAAAATAATATAAAGAGTTATCGGTTAAATTACTTTTCCTAGAATAATACGAAATTAAGAAATTAAAAGATAAAAATCTTATTACTTAACGCGCCTAGCGATTATTTAATTATTTAATATTTATAAAACTCTTTAAGTTATTATAATTAGTTAAGATTTTTATTTTATATAAACTACCTTTAAAGTAATATTATTATTATTTAAATATTATAATAATTATAAAGAGCTTTTTATTATAAATCTTATATCAAATTTCTAAATTTTATATTTTACGAGACTAGAAAGCGACGGGATATTATTCGTTATTATTTTATAACTATATTAAAATCGTAGTTATAATAAAATTAGAAGTATTTATTTTAATCCGAATTTTTAATTCTAGATTAAAGTATACTAGAATAAGTATATATAAAAATAAATCGCGAAGTAGGTAAAACATTTACTCTACCTCTTTAGGTTATTTAAATAGACTAAATTTTTTATTATCTTAACTACTTTTTAATAAACCCGTTAATAAATTTACTATCTACGAATAATAATAAATAAATCGAGGATAAAATTAATAAAGCCTAAGAATATTTATATATTATAAAAGGACTTTAGTTTGACTTAGGACTAAATTATATTAATTCTATATTCGTTTATCGATATACCTTCGGTATTTATAATAAAATCTAGAAATTTAATTAACCGAGTAAAGAATTTATATTTCTTAAAATTTACGAATAAAGAATATTTTCGTAGATATTTAAATATTTATTATATATAATTAATATACTCCTCTTTTAAATTTAAATAAATTAGGATATTATTTAGATAAATAATATAAAATATATCTATTAAGGCCCGTTAACGATTTATTAATATAAATTCAAAAAGTAATAAGTATATTCGTTAAATTAAATAATATTACTATATATTCGAAAAGATTATATTATATACGAAATATTATCTTTTATTTATCGTCTTCCTTAATTCTTATTTAATAATAAATATCTTTTAAATTAAACTTCGTAAATTATATATTATTATTTAGGTAGTCTAGCGTTTTATTAATTAAAAGTAATAAATAGTAACTCTTAATAATAATCTTATTAAGACCTCGGTAGTCGATATATAATTATAATCTACTTATTTTTTTTAGAATAAAAAGGATAGGAGCCTCGGCGGGGTTTATAAAATATTTAATTTAACTCTTTATTAAGGCGTCGTCTAGGTATCTCCTTAACTTTATTAATTCTAAATTTAATAGATTATAAAGAGGCCCGTATAGCGAGTTATTTTTTATATTAATTATATAATCGCCGCCTTTATATAATAGTAATCGACCTACTTCTTTATCTAAAAAGATATTATTAAAATCTATAAATTTATTAGGAAGCGTAGGCGGTATAATAATAAAACTATTAAAAAATATTATATTAATAATAGTACTATCTTCCCTAGCTTTATTCCTATTAATAGGATTTTAATTAAAGAGACTAGCTTTAATATAAATTAATATATATATAATTAACTACGTCTTTAATAATTTCGTAAAATCCTTAAATAATTCTAATATATACGTATTTAGCGCGATACCGAACCGCTAAGTATATATATTATAGTCGGTTTAAATTTTTTCCTTTTTTATAACTAGTATATTTATAATAATAAACGAGTCTTTTTTATTAATAAAATAAAAAGTATTATTATACTCTTTAATTTATCTCTATAAATTAATTAACCGGTAGACGATATTATAAATAGTATAATAATAAATAAATTACCCGTTTATTTATTTAAGAGTCGGTAGCGGCTCGCTTTTAAAATACTCTAAATTATATTATTATATAAATATCTTATTAATAATATTTATCTCCGCTTTTAGATCTTTATTTATTTTAATATAAATAATTTTTATATCGATACTAATTAGGTTCGTAATAACTTTATTATTAATATTTATATTTAATCGGGTTTTTATTTCTTTTTATTCCCTTAAGATAAAGACTTCCTTAAGGGTTTATTATTTTTTAACTCGACGGTATAATCGCTAATATAATTAATAATCTTTATTTTCTTCTTTAGATATTTATTAAAGTAGTAACCGAATTTATAATAATTAAAATATTTAATATCTTTAAGATTCTTATCGCTCGCGCGAGTTATATACGTTTTATTTCTATTTCTATAATTACTACTATTAGAACCTTATCTCTTTATATTAGAGTTATTTTTATTATTTTTATTCTTTAACCTCTTTTTATATCTCTTCCGAGGTTTTAATTAATTATTTTAATTATTATCTTATATCTTAGAGTCTCGATTAAGATTATATTTATAATATATTATAAATAATATAAATTCAGTTCGCTTAATAAAAATACTTTAAACTCGGTTAATTTCTTTTAAAATATTAAGTCTTAAATAGGTTATTAAATAAACTATTTATTATTTTTTATTATAGGGAGGTAGTTCGGTTTCTAGGGTATTAAAATAAATATCGAAATCTTATACTAATTAATTATTTCTTTAGCGAGTATATTAATACTTAAAATTTATATTTATAACTCGGTTTAAAGGGTCCTCGATTATATTAAATAAATAATCCGTAAAGAACTTTTATATTAATATATTTATTAAATAAAGTTCTTTATATTTATTTTATAACTTTTTAATTTACCCCTTTAAATAGGGTATTATATATAAAATCTTTTTTTTATTTATTCGAAAGTTTATAAATATTAAGCGGAACGTAGTCTTTATATTATAAATTTATTCTCGATAATTTTATAAATTCTTCGTATAAAAATCCCGTAGTTTCGATAACCGTAAATTACTTTAATTTATATTAAGACCGATTTAACTACGACCTACCGTCGGGCCGTTTTCGTCTTTTATATTTAATTTTTAAAAATTATCTTCGATTTCCTTATCTCCTTTACCTACGATAGTATATTATAAATTTTCGATATTCCTCTAAATTATAATAATAAAGGCCTCTTTTTCGAGGGCTTTTTATTTATATTTTAATTTTATAAATTATTAACTTATCGTAAAATTAGTATTCTTTAATAAATCTCCTATATTTTCGTCTAGAGTATTAATCCTATATATCTCGTCTTCGGGATAATTATTTCTAAAGAGATTTTTTATACTTTTAATAAATTATTATTTAAGAAAGTTAAAAAAGATTAAAATTATTAAACTATAATATTTAAAGTATTTATAATAATATAAAAATAAATATAAAGTCTTAATAAGAAAATAATCTTTATATTTAAAATAATAGAATTAATTTTTAAAGAGTTAGAGCGAGGGCTTTAAATTTCTTATTTCTAAAAAGAACTCTAAAGTACTAAAAACTATAATATAATACTATAATATAAATAGTATAACTATACTATATACTCTCTATATAGGAATTATATACTATATTTAGTAGCTACTATAAAGCTAGTTTTAATATAATATAATAATATAATATAGAATATTAAGTTATTTAGATTTATATAGGGTTTATATTAAAATCTAAATAATTATTTATTAATTTTACGGGTAATAAAAGAATCTAGATATATTAAAGAAACTAGTAATAGAGATCCTTATTAAAAATTTTATAATTATATCTAGATTCTTTTATTACCCGGGATTAAATTAACTTTATTTTCATTTTTATATTTATTTTTTTAATTAATATTACGCCGCGGTTACTAGCCTAAAAAAGAGATATAATTATATAAACCCGCCTTTAATTAAAGACTCCCTCTTATTCTATTTACTCCGTTAATATTTAAGCGGCGATAATTTAAATTTATTAAAATATAGAAGTAAATTAAAGGCGAGTTTTAATCTCGCCGAGTAAAAAATTTTATTTAAAAGTAAAGACGGAGCCTTTTACCCCTATAAAGAAATAATTTAAAATTAATTTTATCGCCGCTATAAATATTAACGAGCGGGAGTCGTAAAAGTAAATAATTATTAACGCGGTGTTTTTAAATAAATTCAGTTAGTAGTATAGAGCGGAATACTAGGGTAGAAAAGCGATAGCGATATTTAAAAGTAATAAATAGGGTAGAAAGCGACAGCTATATATATAATAGCGATATACTACATAGGGTATTTATAGTAGCGACGGTAATATAATTAATAGATAGTTATTTAGATCTTAGTATAAACCCTATATAAATCTAAATGGTTTAGTATCCCGTACTGTGCGCCCCTTACCAGAAAAAACTGTGCGCCCCAAGCTGTTTATGCGCCCCCAGGGCATCCCGTGCCTGGGGCAACAGGGGAAAGGATTGCTACAACGATGCCTCATGTAGCGTTTAACATTGAGGGTTATCTTTATTACTGCCATGATTAACCAGCTGACACTTTCACGAGATGGTGCAATATATGCAGCGATGAGAGGGAAAGAATGAGGAAATGTTGGCTCGCCTGGAAATTGGTAGCTTGGCGTTTCTAGCGCCGTAAGCTACTTTACGCTTGTACGTAATGTATTTGACCGACGCTTCTTGGGCCAAAACTTTCATCGAACATCAACTGCGATGAGTGATAATGTCCGCCTCGCACCTGTCGTCCGCATCGGGGTCCCAGAACTGGGCCACATCTTCGCCGAAGCCTTTCACGACGATCTGCTCCGTCTGTTTACCTTCAAGCATGGCCCTGATCTGGCTCTCTCAATCACGAACAACCAAGCTGGATTCCAAATGGCCTACAACAATACATCAAGGCGTTTCTTGAAATTATTGATGGGTCGACTCGAGGGATCGTGGGCTTCATTTAATGGACAACGGTTGGGAATCGGCAAGATGAACCAGAGTCTATATTCGCACCACCGCTTAACACATAATTCAACAACGCAGTCTTTAGCGGATTGATAAGACAAAGGGTGGGGCATTACAAGGGAAAGAGATACATCCGTATATACAATCATCCTTGGAACAACTGATAGGATATATTGATCTTGGCGTAGACTTCAATACGCTCGCTGTCTTACCAAATCGATAGAGGCAGGGCATTGGGCAACTCCTGATGAAACACTTCGTAGATTGCGCTGATAGAGAAGGGCTGGAATCCTACTTGCAATCACAAATGATAGCCTACCAGCTGTATCAACGCTTTGGATGGGAGGATGGGAGGAGTTTCGATACTGACTTGGCACAATGGGACCCAACGCGGAAGCTTGGAATTCATCGTTTTATTTGCATGTTGCGACCTCCTAAGCTACTTCGAGAGCAGCGCTACTGGTCTTGAATCCCCATCTCTTACTTGTGAAGGCTAAGATGTGTATACGCAGCGGCATGCTTGGTAGCGCCCCCGGATCGCTTGTAATGATGCGGCTTTGGTCCTCTCGCTAGCTCCTCAAATGTCTAAAGAATACTGGAGACCATACTTTTCATGGAACTCCACCAGCATCCGATGACTATCTTCAAGAGGGTGTCTCACTTCAATGCCCGCCTTTTCAAGACTGTCCCGTACCTCCAGCGGCAGGTCAACTCTTCCTCCGAACTCAAGTAGCCTTAGCTCTGGAAATTCGTGCGTCTTACTCACGGCAAGCCTCTCCATCAATTTCAGAATAACTTCTTTTCCGATCTTGAAATCGGTCATGGTCAAGGTCTGTACCGAACGGGGCAAAAGGTCCACAACGCGTGTTCGGCGTCATGGGCCTGCGGATTCAAAGATCTGCCGACGAGATTAAAAGGCCAAGACAAACCGTTCGGAGTTTTGTCATCTAGGGTCACTTTCGCCTCTTCAATGAACATTGTGCTCCCGATGCGGATGACCTTCAGATTTCGGAATTCCGTGAGCGAGCCAATGAAGTGTTCCTTGCCACGATCGTCGCCGGCAAGGTCCACCTTCTCGACACTGTCGCCTTGATGCTTAGTCAAGCTCTGGATGATTGATCTTGGATTCCATTCTGTTGCAGAACGGACAGTACGGGCAAAGTGAAAAGTAAAGGATGTGAGTGCAGCAATGTTGCTGATGAATAAATCGAAGGCTTCTGGGTCGAAACAGCTATCAGTTAATGTGATGTCTTTGAGGCCCGATTCAAGTCTTCGGCCAACCGTTGGGAAAAAAGAGCCCTCGATCATGGCTCCAGAGAGAGAGCGCACTGAAGGAAGCGCAATGAACGGTGCCAACAGATAAAAATCTTCATTGCCTCTTATCATTGGGTCGTATCGGTCTACTAAGACATGCGTGAGTTTGGTAAGCGCCTGAGATCCTTCAAACGAATTTTCCTCCACATCTTCATTCGCTGACTCATCCCTCGTACTCTCAGCGTTTTCGTCGACGACATTTTCGACTTTTATACCTAGTTGCGTACCAGCTATACTCCACAGCACATAGAGCAAATATACGCTGTGCGTGGACAGATTGTAAAATTCGACTGATTCGAGGTTGGGCAGTATCGTCAAGAGTAAAGCGACCGTGGCGTCAACGCTACCCATCATGATCTCATTGGTGATACTCTCGCGCTGGGGAGGCCTGACGTAGGCACACTGGCTCACAGCTGCGGAAATTACTTCGCTGCAGTCAGGTATGACGGTATCCTCGTCGTGGTACCCATTGTCTTCATGCTCGCAGTCGCCTACGATCATCTTGATGGGGTACTCAACAATGGTCGGGTTCTCTAAAACCTCTAGAAGCAGATGTATAGGATGCTTCCTGTACACATCTTCTTCGAAATCCTCGCGGAGCAATGTACCGGAGAGGACCTTTGAATATTTCTGCTTTAGTTCGCGATGCTCTTGTAGCAAGGCATGACCGACGTTGAAAAGACGTTCGCAGGTGAGAGTGAAGTTTTCGAGGTCGTGACGCTGAAGCCCCGCGATGATGTCGAGCAAAAGCTCGTCTGGGAGCTTGAGGATATGAGGCATGATGCAATACGAATGGCTTGATCTTGGGTCCTGACGGTGTAAAGCTTGCCTTCGGGTAAAGTCAAGATTCTATCGTTGATGTCGTTGTGAGAACGAGGAGGGTGTTGCGGGGAGAGAAAGCCCAGGATGGGGTTATGAATATTCGGAGGTAATCTGAGAGATTGAGTCAGTGATAACGGAGGAGACATTGGAGAACTCTAGTCACTTGTACAGTCAAGACTGATCGCAGCGATTCCAAGCCTGCGGGTCTTTTTGACAATGAGTACGAAGATGGAGTGGAAGAAGAGTGAACTTGCTCTAGTTGTTGAGTTTGATAAAGACTCTCGTAGTTACTCGCTAGCGTTGTGTGTTGAGGTGTTTATCATGTCTGCGTCTGAGCATTGTTAGAAGATAGAGGTGTTGAAGAATGATGAAGATCAAGGACCAAGAAGATCAGATACACATTCACCCAGCTATCCCGCGCCGTGATTCATTCACTTTTTCTTCTGCGAAGCGGGTGAATCTGCTCGGGTTGCCACCTGCAGGTCTACTATCACACAACGATCATGTCGAGGTGGTACGTAAAATTCACTCACGAACCATCATCCCGCTCCATCGTCCAACCACTTCGAAGACAACGGCCGATCTAGTGATACCAGTAACTGCAACTCGATACCGCCTTCCTTGAGTGCTTTTTGTATTTACAAATCCACTGAGTCTCTACCTTCAAGCATGAGTTTTTCTCTATTTTGGTGGGCAGTGGTCTTTCAACATTGGCAGATCTTCGAACATATATTTTTTCGCCATTTTGGGAAGCGGCGAGCAAATAGTCAGCTTCTCAATTGAAGGAGACTAAACATGTACCAATCGGGAGTTACGGCTCGTTCTGTCCATCAACGGCTTTTCAAACCTCTTCGGAAGCTTGTAACCCCTGCTGATAGATTTTGTGCGATTATTGGTACGAATAACCGCAGCAATTACTTCTTGTGTCTCTTCTAATCTCCACAAAGCTGTTCGGGCGAAAGTAGTTTTGCCTACTCTAAGGATCCTCGGAGCTCTGAAATGTAGTAGAAGGCTTCCCAGGAAGGTTTCTCCCGTATGGGAAGTCCCTGGACATGGATCTCCACTACTCGTAGATCTAAGTTGACGAGGGGGTCAAAGGTCCTTTGTGCTCTTGTCTGAGTCTCGTGATCTGGCGTGATAGACAGCAGAAGGCTTCCGCCTTCAATAGCGCTGTAGGTGAACTCTAAGTTCTTAACACATGGTTCCCACGTAGGAGCTGTCAAGCTATACGGAAGTCAGGGAACGTCAAGATTCTGAGGTCTGGTCCCCTTCTCCTATCTGAGCGTATGGGGCGGGCAAATGCCACTTACCAATGTACCGCGAATAGACTTCAACACTAGCAAGCTAATTCAGTTGTTGATGGTTGTGAAATTCCCTACACCCTTCGTGCTGCCCACTATCGTAACTGTCCAGTGAAAATATTTTACTGAGGGCACGGCTGCCATTTGGTGTCTTTTGCCGTCTAATAGTAACGCTTCATACCATCTCTGAATCCAGTCCGCGATTCCTTCCGAGGGCGGATTGCCCACTATGGTGTCCGACAAGTTGACGAGCTATGCATTGGGCAACAACAAGATTTGGAACGCAGCAGTTGCGAATCAATCTTGTGAGGTTATTGTTTGGTTGCTATGCTTGGTTTTCTTTGGTTTTTAAGAAAGGAGAATTGTATACTTTCTTGTGGACCTGATCCTGGATTTTTTGGATCCTACCATTGAAATCCTCTTGCTCTGTGTTATTCAGGCTGAACTTATTCTTCTACTCAGAGTCTCCCCTTAGCGAGGAGGTGGATTTCGAAGAAGTCGTCTCGGTGTCTCTCTGTACAGAATGTCCACATCCGCTTACAAGTTTCAAGGCCCTGCAAGAGCTGGCAAAATTTTCCAAGATCTCTGGCTCGATGAAGCTGATGATATTCTTCAAAGTCTCGCTAGAATGACAGTAATCCATGAGCAAGGGTAAGCGTTCAAGAGTTGCCGTAAACCAATTCGGGAATCATTGGTACTCATGTAGTATTTGACGATCACAACGCCCGCGAAGGCAGCAGAGTGCCATACAGATCAGAAAAGGCAGACACCTGCATGTATTTTTAGATATGACTGCACTCTCCAGATCCGCGCAGACCGTCGAAACTTCTTTTCATCTGAAAGCGTGCTGTACTGACGTCTTGACGAAATGAATCACTCGGTACTATATCTCAATCTCCGGATCCAGCACATACCCAAGCAGCTTAGATCTGTCTTTCAAATGATTGCAAATCTATTATGCCAGGGTTGTATAATCGATAAGCATCTGGCAAATAGGATTAGCAGCAACCAGGAACTAGATCGATCATGGTCATGTAATGATATTTCCCGCGAGCTCGTAAAAGTACAGAGTGCACGCAAGCCCTTCGAATTTCCAAAGGCCGCACTTGCAGGATTAGTGAAACTCTCTATAAAAGAACAGAACTCTCGCCCCCTAGCGCCCTGCTTCTCATCGCATTATCACCCCATGATAGGCACCCCATTACCACAATCATTGCTCAAGCTCCTGTGCCCCACTCATCCCTTATGACGATCGTATCGTTTTCTACTTCCTTCTCCAAGCAAGGAAGCTGAGCGCGAACGTCGCACAGAAGGCCGCAAACGCGAACCAGAGGAACGCCGTATCCGCCTGTGCCTCACGACACCTCATGACGCGATCAATATTGAGGTCCACGGCGCCCGAGCGGTCTTTGCCACCGTTGATGATGACATTGTTGACGAGGCGGGGGCAGTTTGTCTGGGGTTTATTGCAGGAGCAGGAGTGAGCGCCGAGTTGGGCTGCGTACGCCTGTGACACCAACTCGTTAGCGATTGATCCCCCTAAAGCTGTAGCGGGAGATGCCGGATTGGCAGGGAAGGGAAGAGAGACATACAACGCCACCGGCAAACGTGAACAGGATTGCCAGCGCATCCAGCGCCACCATCACCACGCCGCCCAATGCCGATACGAAGCCCGCTGCGAGCCCGACGATCGAGATCACGAGCAGGTATATTCCGACGAAGACCTGGTAGTTGGTGACTGAGGGCGCGCCGCCGAGAGCTTGCGTAGCGACGAGATGGCCTGAGAGACCGAGGATGACTATGGCGAAGAAGACCTGGAATGTGTAAGCTGTTGGCGCGCGTCGGAGAAGGCTTTCCGGGGGTGGGACTCACTTCGAGGCCGCGCAGGGCGAGAGCGGGGATTGATACGGCCATGATAGGTACTTGGGCAGTTGTGAAGGTGTAGAGGTATTGGGAGCGGATATGTTGTAGGTGCTGTCGTGTGGCGATGATTTTGGAGAGAGCTCCTTACTCCCAATTCTTGGACTGGGAAATTGCCTTGCAGCGCGCTAAAGCTAAGATAGGGCAGGCGCCAGGAACGCGCTCGAGCTTGGACGAAAGAGGTCATCTTGGCAGCTATGAAGCGTTTTCTTCAGGACGTTTGAGCTGTCTACTTAACAAAAGCTCTGGTGTTTTACACACATAGCTATGCATGTATTGTTGTACGTCTGGATGCTACGACTGTCTCGGAAGATTTTCTTCTACTCGACTTGGGATATTTCCCTTCGATTGCGAGCACTACGGGCTTACACAATTTTATCTTCAGTCATCCGCAGGCTTTATACGTATTCTATATCTGAGTGCGTCTCTATAACTCCTATCAGACTAGCCATTAGTCAGGAAACATATAAGCTTTCATGATAAAAAGATATATCTAAAAGCGTAAGGTCAAGAGTAAAATTTGTTAACTCTGCATTCTATCTATTTCTGTTTCTCCTACACGCTGCATACTCCACACATTTGTAGACAGTAGTGTCGTACTTCTACACTCTTTACTTCGCAATTTTCATTATTGACACAGGCAATACTCATCTGTCCCGCAAGTACGTTTTCAGAAACGGTGTCTTCAGGATTAGGTGGTAATAAATACATGTTCCATTACCTTGCTCTAGCAGCCCCGAGTGAGTCGCTGATTGCCAGCAAAGTACCTGCGGACATTGTATCGAAATCTCAATCGTAAGGGCTTTCAAGAGGGTCCACCAAGCAAAAGGAGTATCGGCGGATTTATACCGAGAAATCAATAAGCATGAGAAAGGAAAAGACTGGCACGCAAATAAGCAACATGCCACGTTGTCAGCATAACCATGCGCAAAACAACACACATCAGATACGATATTCAAGGCTGATTTAAAAGCGAGAAGAAGCAAATGCAAATGCAAGCAAGTGGATCGGAGGATATCATGCGCTTAGTGGCGCGCTTGGTCGATTATCGCGCACATGGATCAACAGGATTTCCCACGGGGTGTTCAAGTTCTCTTAGAGACCTACTTTTGTCCAAATTCGGCTTACAATATCCTAATTGAGGATGTGATATGCAAGAAGGAGGGGCTTTTGCGCTTTAAAGATCTCGCGTCAGTAGGGATTTGTAGGGGTCCGCATACAGAAGTGTCGGCGTAAGAGCTGTCATCTTATATATTCACTATCTTTGCAGCCTCAGCATAGATAACTCCACGGTTTTTTTACTCCATATACAGTGCTGTTTCATTTACGTTTGAGCTCTTTGAAGATATCGTCAATTGTATAGTTTGAGTAGTTTATTCCATCTCGCAGCGTAGATTTACTCTTCCGGACCCCCAAAGAACATCATATCCCTGTAAATGTGATTAGGAGGTGATCGAAGCGGAACATGGTCCAGCTTGGTTTCTGTATACGATCCTGGACGTCTCCGATTCTTTGGTCCTTCTCTCGAACGCCTACAAAGCAAGTCTATGCTTATTTCCGTCGATGGTGAAAATCGACTCTACATGGTAATGATAGTGTAGGCTTTACTTACTCTCGATACCAATTCGTATATCAGTAATGAAGCTATTTCTCATATTATCATATACCTTACAAAGCACCTGTTGTTTGCCACATCACAGCTCGTACGAGTAAGATCTCTACGATAATTGCTTGGTGTATTACTGTAGAACATTTAATCGAGGAAGAACGAGCGCGTGGAAGGAAGTACAAAGCTCTTGAGATCGACTCAGTAATCCATTATCTTGTGATGGGGATTTCTTTTGACTGCAGACGGTATGAGCGAGATGGTTCGCAACGAGGGAGCCCCTAAGCGAGCCACTTTTAGGCTCTAGTTGGGGAATCTCTCGGGGCCGCTCCGGGGTGGCTCCGGGCCACCATTGCGAACCATTTCGCTCATACCATGTCTGGGACACACCTACCAATGGGAGATTTGTAGGGCGCATAAGCCACCTAGAGATGGCCCTAGAGCTGGTTGCTTAGGTGACAAGAGCCATGTCCGGAACATGCCGGCTTGAGGGCTTAAAGAACGATTTCGGGCTTGTAGCTCGGACGGGGTCTAAAGTTTCTCCGGCCGGGTCAGTATATCCTCAGTATATGCGCTAATATCAGGGTTGAGACGGGGTAAGGAATATACTCGGCATATATATGGCGCTGATCTCGGGTTAAAATTTTACTCCAGGGTCGCTCGGGGGCCCCGGTATCGATAGGTTCGAACGGGGTCAAAACCTATAAAATCCCTTTTAATACTATATTTATTTAATTTATATTTCGTATATACTAAATAAAAACTCTTAACTAATTACTCTACTTTATATAATATATATTATAATTTATTCGTAATACCTATACTCTACTCTATTTATACCGAGTATATACTATCGTAAATTATAGTTATTAAGATATTTATTATTTAAAATAATATTACTACGGCCGCCTATAATATCGAACGTTAGTTAAATAAGTTTTAGGTAAATACGTATTAAGGATATATAACGTATATATTAAATATAGATTTAGTTCGAAGATAATAATAGTAGTAACGATAATAGCGATAATAATAATTCTAAAATTAACGAGCCGGAGGGTTTAGAAGAAGGGGGTAAAAAACTAAAATTAATAAAAAACTTTCTCTCTATAAATCTTACTCCTATTAATTAACCCTCTAGTATAGTATCTTAAATATATATTAAATATAAATAAACTATAGTTTAAATAATAGATATTCTAGTTAATAGAAACTCTAATTATTACGTAATAATTAAAGAAGTTTAGGACTATCTTAATATACCCGAATATCCCGATATAAGTCCCGATGGAATCCTTTATTTTATATATATTAAGTCGAAATTTAATAAAGAAGATCGTTATAGTATTATAAATTTATTCGAGAGGTATATATCTAAGGTATATATAATATATATTTAATTTAAATCAAGTTTTATTAAAATATTACTAAAATTTAATTTAAATATAAATAGGTTAATAAAGTATTAAAAAAATTAATTAAAATACCGTTTTTAATTAAAAATAATAAGAAGGATTAATAAACGACGGCCTAAAAGAGAGTATTTATATATAATAAAATTAAATATTATTAATATATTTATTAAAATATATTTACTTTATACCGAGTATATAATCGAATTAGGGTTTAGAATATTAATAGGTTATAATTAAATTCCTCTTTTAACCGCCCGATATACGAGTAGCCGGTCGACTAACGATTTAAAGAATAAATCGAATACTAGTATAATACTTTCCTTAAAGAGTAGTATATATAGGGTATATACTATATATATTTAATAACCGAGATAATAAAGTACGAAAACTAATAACCGGTAATATTCGAGCGTAATAATATAAATAGATATCTCGTATATACGAAGTTTATATTAATATTATAAAGTCGATCTTTATAGGGTGCCTATTAAATAGTAATTTAAAATTATAATACCGAGTAGGATTACTCCTCGCTATAATTATATAGATAAATTTATCTTACCTTCGGGTACTAGTTAAATTCGGGGTATAATCTATATAAAAGGATTATACCTATATAAAGTATTTAATAAATAGTCGTTTTAAATATAATAAATTATCTTCCTTAATCCTAATATATACTCGGTATATACTCGGTATATATTTAATATAAATAGGGTTTATTTACTTTAAGGCCGGTATAATACTTTTATAAAAATATAATATACGTTTTAATCTTTATATCCCGAATAATTAAAATCTTTTCCTATTCCTTATACTAGTTATACGCGGATTATATATATATTATTTATTATATCTAACTAAACTACTTAAGGATATCACGGAGGACGTTATTATTATTATTAAATAATATAATTTACTAGATCTAATTATAGGTAAGTTTAGTATATACGGAGTAAATATTAAAAATATATATTTATAATATATAGGGCGTTTTATAATATCGCCCTTTCTTACGAGTCTTAAATAAAAATACGGTTAAGACTCTCTACGGGCGATATATAAAAATCTTAATATTAAAGATCGTATTTCTATTTTAATTCGAAAGTAGAAGTTATTAAAATATAGAGTTAGTATATACTTAGTAGGTACGAAGCTTATATTTATTATATATATAATTTATACTTCGATAAATATATAGCGCGAATTTACCTTTAATTAACGAAAAGATAATATTAAATAATAAATCCGTTCGATTATTTATTTCGACGAAGAGTATTATCTAATTATATACTATATATATATATAGGCTAAAGTATTCTATAAGGTCTAGTATATAAAAATAAACCTAGTATTCAAAATAATAAAGGGAAAGATTAATCTCTTTTTACTTTTATCTTAAAACTCCGATATTAATTATATATATAATATATACTCTTTTTATACTCCGTATATACTTAAAAGCTACTAGGGATCTACGTTTATTACTATATATTTATAAATCTCGAGATATATTAAATATATTATCGAATATTTATAAAAACGTTTAAAGTACTCGAGGAAGTATCTCGATCGAGTATTAAATTTATATATATTACCCCGGGCTAGGGTTTACGTATTATAATAATAAATATAAATATAAAATAAACTCTAGGTTAAGTCTAGTATAAGTTATATATATATAGAGTATATATTAATAGGTATAGGATTCGGGGACTTCCTCTATAATCTTAATTTTAAACGGGAATAAAATAAATATTTTTAATATATATTAATTTTTTATTAAATATATATTAAATATAACTTTTAAAAGAAGTATCCTAATTATATAGCCCTCTATATAATTAGTTAAATATAGGAGGCTAAAACTATAAAAGAGTTAAAAACGAAGATATATAATATAAACTTTATATATCTTAAATTTAAATTATAGATTAATAGTAAAAAGGCGCTTTAGATTCTCGTAGGATTTATACCCGAAATATTAAAGATACTAATTAAATAGTAGAATTATACTCGAAAGAATACTAGAGTAGAAGAGAGTAGTTACTTTTTAGATAATACTTTTATAGGCCGAAAATTAACTATATTTAATATTTACCTTAAGTAAGATATATATATAATATATATTTAATATATATTAATTTTATAAAGTATAAACTTCGTTCCTAAGAAATATTTATAAAGAAAGATATAATAGAGTAATAAGGAGTTAATTAAAATTAAAGGAATAATAACGAGCCCTTATATATATTTAAAGTAATAAAGAAGAATAATAAATCTTAACTATAACTAAAACTAGGTATATACTATATATATATATAATATTATATTTATTCTAATTATAGATAAAAGAGATTAATAAGTTATAACCCGATAGTTTTAAAATTTAAAGTTTCTATAAAACCCCCGAAACCCTTATAATAGCGCGGACGTTATAACCGAGGATAATACTCGTTTTTAATATAAATCGAGTATAAATTTAATTGATCCCGTTATAATTATTAGGACTCTTTCCTTTATACTTTTTAATTCTAATAATAATACTAGTTTTAATCGTAGCGCCTCCCGTAGCCTAGGTAATTATATCGCCCGTAATTTAAATAATCGTACCGCGAGCTAGATTTACGAGTCTTAAATATAGGCTAGTAAAGGGGCGCGTATATACCGAGTATATATTAAATATAAATATATACTACCCCCGCTATCGTTATCGTAGGGGACTATATTAAACGGGGGAATTCGAAAGTATATATATATACCCTCGGTTTAAGAAACGGATAATTAAATATATACGGCGCGTATATAGAGTATATATCGAAGGATTATAAAGCTTAAGCGAAAGAAAGAGGAGTTCGAGTTAAATTAATAATTTAAAAATTTAGAGGATTAAAATATAAACCCTATAATTAATACTAGCGTAATATATACTTAGTATATATTAACGGCGTAAAATTAGTTTATTATTTAAAATAGTAGTTCTACCCCTCTTAACGAGCCTACTAGTTATAATAAAACTAAAGGTAGAGATAAGAATAATTTAAATCTAGAATATATTTAATATATACTCGGGATATACGAATATACTTTTATTATAAATTAAAATAACGAAACTCTAGATACGATTATACTATTAAAAGAATTAATATATTTAGAATTTTAAAATTTTTTAAAAATACTAGAAGGTCTTCCGGTTATATAGGGAAAAAATAATTTTAAAACTTTTATAAACGAGGAAAGTTATTAGAATTTCCTAGAAGAACTTAAAAATAAATAAATAATACGGGTAGCGGTACTAGAAAGAGTAAAACCGGTTTAATTTAATTAAAAGGATATAAATAATATTTAGGTAGAGTATAAACTCGGTATATTTAATAGAAATAAATAATAGATAAATTATTAGATAATTAGTATTATATAGAAGATTTTAAAATTATTAATTTCATATATTAATTAAATAATCTATATATTTAATTTAAATAATAAAATTATTAATATTAAATAATTAAATATATAAATTTATAAAAATACGAAAGATTATAAATAAAAATATAATAAAATTATAATAAAATAAATAATAAGATTTAAATATATATTTTTATTAATTATTAATTTTTAATTATTATTTATAATAATTAAAAGAATTAAAAAAT
>JAABUS010001265.1_pt1 | contig 56689 bp, 68 predicted proteins | sample 5560161 | NCBI WGS metagenome assembly JAABUS01 (sample SAMN10711885, study PRJNA513376) | rock metagenome | isolation source: Antarctica rocks | place: Antarctica: Victoria Land, Trio Nunatak nord | collected 2016-01-04
GGACGACGATGACCCGCAGCAGCGAGACGAAGGTGTTGCCGATCGTCTGCAGGGTGCTGGTCAGCCAGTTGGGACTGCCGTCAGCGACCGGGCCGAGGCCGCGGGCGATCAGCCCGAGCCCGACACCGAGGGCGAGGGCGATGAAGATCTGGGCCGCGAAGGGCACGCGGCGAAGAGCGCGGAGCATGGAGGATGCCTTTCGATGAGCGGCGCGGGGACTAGCGGGCGACGAAGGATGCTGCGTCGAAGCCCGGACAGCTCGCCGCGTGCAGTCGACCGAAGTCGACATGGCGGCGGCGGGTCAATCCCCACGGGTTGCTCACTCCTGGCCGAACCACAGGCGGTCGGCGAGTATTCCTGCCGTTGCGGAACGATTACTCGATGTCGTCCGGCGGTGTCCAAGCGCGGTGTCGTCGAGCCCGGTGTCGTCACACGCGGCGTCCGACGGCCAGGGCTCGGTCTGGCGTTGCGATCAGCGGGCACTGCGGTCAGCGGGCACCGCAGTCAGCGGGCACCGCGGTCAGCGGGCACCGCGGTCAGCGGGCACCGCGGTCAGCGGGCACCGCGGTAAGCGGGCACCGCGGTCAGCGGGCACCGCAGTCAGTCCGACCATGACGGGTGACGCTTCTGAAGGAACGCGGTCATGCCTTCCCGGCCGCCGAGCGACTGGGACGCCGCGGCCATCGCTTCCGCGGTGATGGCGTAGGCCTCGGTCTCAGGCCGGTCCAGCTGCGCGTACAGCACACGTTTTCCCCACGCCTTGGACGCGGCGCTGCCTCTGGTTGCCCTGCTCAGCAGATCGTCGACGGCGGTGTCCAACTGATCGGCAGCGACCACCCGGTTCACCAACCCCCAGTCCAAAGCCGTTGCCGCGTCGACGACATCGCCGGTGAGCGCCATTTCCATCAGGCGTTTGCGGCCGATGGCCCTGGCGACCGGTACCGACGGGGTATGGCAGAACCAGCCACCCTTGCCGCCCGGCAGCGCGAAACCCGCGGTGTCGGCAGCGACAGCCAGGTCGGCGGATGCGACCAGTTGGCAACCGGCCGCGGTGGCCAGCGCGTGCACCCTGGCGATCACCACCTGCGGCATCGAGTGCATGCGTTCCATCACTACCTGGCATCGGTCCAGGAGCGCCCGCACCCCTACCACGTCGCGCGCCGCCACGTCGGCGAGGTCGTGCCCGGCCGAGAAGACCGGTCCCTCGGCCGCCAGTACCAGCCCGGTGGCCCCGGTCGCCGCCATCTCGTCGAGCGCCGCCAGCAGATCTCGCAGCACCGGTTCGGACAACGCATTGCGGCGCTGCGGATTGGTCAGGGTGATCCGCGCCGTCGTGCCGTCGCAGTCGACCCGCAGATGCTGGGAGTCCATGATGCCAAGAGTATTCGGCGACGCCGCCGTCCGGAGTGCCGGTGACGCCGGTCGGGAAGGATGGGCGGGTGCTCCCTCTGCCCCGCTGCGCGCAGGCCTCGCTCGCGGTCGACAACGATCCGGCCGGGTCCAGCAGTTCCTTCCGTTCCTTCCTGCTGATCACCGATCTCGGCGGCTGGGGGAAGAAGGCGGCCGACGACGCCGTCCGGGAACAACTCGATCCGTCGGCAGCACAATGGGTGGGGTCGAACCGGGCGGGGCTGCGACCGTTCGCGATCCGCCCGGTGGGCAGTAGGCGGGCGGCGAACCGCCGCGGGTTTCTGGCCGGGCGGGTCGGGGCGGGCGGCATCACCGAGTTCGCGGCGGCACCGTCGGCCGCCGAGCTGGAGTCGGTGGTGACCGGAACAGCCTCGGGTGACCGGATCGACGACCCGTTGATCGCGGTCTGCACCAATGGGACCCGGGATCGGTGCTGCGCCCTGCTGGGCCGGCCGATCGCCAGGCGGCTCGCTGCCGAGTTGGGCGGCGACCGGGTGACGGAGATCAGCCACCTGGGCGGGCACCGGTTCGCCGGGACGCTGGTGGTGCTGCCCTGGGGGTACAGCTACGGATTCCTGGACCCCGACTCCGCTGCCCGAATCGCTGACGACGCGGCCCGCGGACTGGTGCACCCACGTCAGCTGCGTGGCCGGGCGGACCTGTCGCCTGCCGGGCAGGCCGCCGAGATCGCCTGGCGCCGTGAACTCGGACCGGCTGCCCCGGACGCCGTCGTCGTCACCGAAGAGCGCACCGAGGGCGCTGGGAGCCTGGTGACCGGCATCGTCGGCGGCCGAACCGAGAACCTGCGGATGCGGTACCTGCCCGGCCCGACGGTTGCCGGAACAGCTTGCGGTGGCAAGCCTTTCGGCACCGGCCGCTGGTTCGCCGACCTGGTGTGAGCGTCGTCGGCGGTCGATGATCACACCAGTTTCGGCGCCCGAGCGCCGGCGTTGGCGCCCGAGGCCGGGCGTCGGCTACAGATCGATCCGCATCACGACTCGGCACTCGGTGGGCCTGCTCACCTCGTGGAAACGGGCCCGGAAAGGGAATAGCTACGACCAGCAGCCCCGCGGCGACCAAGTCAGCCATCCAGCCGAGCGCTGAGCGTTCCTGATGTCGCCACGGGGACTTCCCGGTCGATGGTGTAACGCTGTTCCCAGCCCAGGGTCTTCTCCGGGTTCATGGCCTTGAACATGATCGGCATGATCAGCTGCATCATCTTCCGCGCCACCGGCCCCGGAGTCTTGGCGTGGTTGATCTTCGCGCCGCGTGTGGTGATTTTCTCCACCCGTGCCCGACGTAGCGCTTCGTAGGCGGCGAACGCTGACGACGCATCCGGAAGGTCGCGTAAGCAGCGGGCCAACTGGATCGCGCTCTCGACGGCCAGCGACGCACCTTGGCCGGTCCTGGTGCACTGCGACACCTGGCGGCTGTGGGGCCCGTCCGGTGTGGGGTTGGACTCCGACGTCCGGCTGCTCGAGCAGGTAGTCCTGCCGCCCGGGCATTTCCGCGATCACTGAGACCCCGCGCCCAGCTCCCGGCAACCGTGCAGCCAGGTCGCGAAGCACCGGATCCAACTCGCGCTCGCCTTCGGCAGGAAGCGCCGGCCGGGCCGATTCCGGAGGCTGTTCTGCTTCTGCACGCGCGACATCACCGGCGCGGAGCCAGGCCGCGAGGCCACCGTGGAGGGCACCCGGTCAGTATCCAGGTTGCAGGGGCTTCGAGCCCACCGGAGCGGACCTGCTCCCATCGCACGCGGTTTCGCAGACGATAGGCCCCAGGCCCGTATGCCGATCGCGTACAGCGACTGCTTGGTTGCGGATCGATTGTCGGGTGATCCGGGGGTGGATGATCGCCGTTGCACGTCCGCTCAGCGTGTCGCGGCGTCTGTTCCGATGATTTCTTTCGCCACCCGCTGTACGACGCCGTCGACGTACGGCGTCGACAGCCCTAGGACGATGTGCAGGAATCCGGCGTCGAGCGCTTCGGTGACCGCGTCGCGGGTCGTTTCCGGGCGGTCGTAGGAGACCGGCAGGAACATCGAGCGGGTGATCGCGGAGGGATCACGGCCGATGTCGGTGCAGAACCGGTCCAGCATCGCGCTGCGTTCGGTCGCGTCGGCGATGTCGCCACCCGGGATGTTCCAGATGTCGGCGTGCTCGGCGACGACCCGCAGCGTCGCGGTTGACCGCCCGCCGATGACGATGGGTGGGGCCGGCCGTTGCACGGGCTTGGGGTTGCCGAACGCGCCCTCGAGGTGGTGGTAGGCGCCGCCGAAGTCGAACGGGGTGTCCTCGGTCCACAACCGCCGGATGATCGTGCACGCCTCGGCGAGACTGCCGACCGCGTGGGCGGAATCGTGGTACGGCAGCCCGTGCGCCACGTACTCGCGACGCGCGATCGGGACGCTGGGACGCGATCCGGCGCCGATGCCGAAGTCGAGCCGCCCGCCGGACACGACGTCGACCGTGGTCGCGATCTTCGCGAGCACCGCGGGCGGCCGGAACCGGTTGCTCGTGACCATCAGGCCGAGCCGAAGCCGGCTGGTCTGCGCGGCGAGCGCCGCCAGCAGCGTCCAGCCTTCGAAGATCGGGCCGTCCAGGTCGCCGCCGATCGGCATGAGGTGGTCGAACAGCCAGGCGTGCTCGATCGAGGGGATCTCGTCGGCCTCGCGCCAGACGCGGACGAGGTCGTCGTAGCCGACGTTCATCGGCGGGGTCATGATCCCGAAGCTCGGGCGTGCCGTGGTGGCCATCAGCGTCGTCGCAGCGTGGCGTCGGTGATCGACGGGCGGGTGTCGATCTTCTCCTCGGGCGACAGATCCACGCCGGGGGCAACGATCGCGTCGATGGCGTCCAATACGTCCGCGGCGAGCACGGTATCGGCGGCTCCGAGCTGGGACTCGAGGTGCTCCATCGAGCGCGGGCCGATGATCGCGCTCGTCACGCCCGGGTGCGCGGTCACGAAACCCAGAGCGAGCTGGATCATCGTCAACCCGGCGTCGGCGGCGATCTTCGCCACCTGCTCGACGACGTCGAGCTTCGCGCGGTTCGCCGGGACGTCGAGGTCGAAACGCTGCGGCACGGCGGTTGACCGGTGGGTGGTGATCTCCTGCCCAGCGCGTACCGCACCCGAGAGCCACCCTGACGACAACGGACTCCACACCAGCACCCCGAGCCCGTGGTTCTCGGTCACAGGGAGCACGTCGGTCTCCGCGCCCCGGTTGAGGATCGAGTAGTTCAACTGTTCGGTGACATACCGGCCCAGGTTGTGTTGTCGTGAGGCCCACTGGCCCTCGACGATCCGGTACGCCGGGAAGGTCGACGACCCGAAGTAACGGATCTTGCCCGCACGTTGCAGATCCGTCAGCGCCGACAGCGTCTCCTCGTCGGTGGTCGTCGGGTCCCAGCGGTGCACCTGGTACAGGTCGACGTGGTCGACGCCGAGCCGGCGCAGGCTACTGTCCAGCTCAGTGATCAGCCAGCGCCGGGACGCACCGCGGTGGTTGCGTTCCTCGCCCATCGGCAAGAAGGCCTTGGTGGCCAGGACCACGTCGTCACGCCGACCGGCGATGGCCCGGCCGACTATCTCCTCCGACTCGCCCTGGCTGTAGAAGTCCGCGGTGTCGATGAGGTTCACCCCGGCCTCCAGCGCGGCGTCGACGATGGCGGTGGCGTCCTCCTGCGTCGTATGACCGATCGCGCCGAAGTTCATCGCACCGAGGGACAGCGTGCTGACCTGGACACCGGTCCGGCCGAGCGTGCGGTACTGCATATGCGTCTCCTCATGTCATCATGGAATCGGAACGTTGCTCCGCCAAGCATATGGAGCAATGCTCCGTTTATGCAACTGCGAGGAGAGGATCCGACGTGCCGGAGGTGGACGGCGCGGCAACGCCGTCGTCGGCGCGCAAGCGAGCGGACGCCCGCCGCAACGAGCAGGCGCTGCTCGATGCCGCTGCCGCGGTCTTCATCACCCACGGGGTCGACGCCCCAGTCCGCGTGATCGCGGCGAAAGCGGGGGTCGGCATGGGCACGATCTACCGCCACTTTCCCACCCGGGCCGACCTCGTCGTCGCCGTCTACCGCCACCAAGTGGAGGCGCTCGCGGGTGCCGCTCCGCGGTACCTCGCCAACGTTGAGACCCCCAGTGCCGCGCTGGCGCAGTGGATGGACCGGTTCGTGGACTTCCTCGTCACCAAACACGGGCTGGCCGGCGCCCTGCAGTCCGATGACTCCGGGTTCGCGGCCCTGCACGCATACTTCCTCGACCGACTCGTCCCGGCGTGCGCCTCGCTGCTCAACGCCGCGGTCGAGGCCGGCGACATCCGGCGCGACATCGACGCCCTCACCCTCATGCACGCAGCCGGGAACCTCTGCATCGGGGTGGAGGCCGGGGGCAACACCAGCTACGACGCCCACCGCATGGTCGGCCTGCTCATCGCAGGATTACGGCAGTCGCCCTCGGCCTGAGGCTCCTTGACGCCAGGCACTCAAGTGCCGGTTGCGGATCGTCTCGCGCGACGGCGTTCCGCCGGTCAGCAAACAGGTGCAGCATCCCCAGACCGTGGCTACAATTCTGGCTATGACCACGTTGCCGCTCGCGACCGTCCGAGACCGTCTGTCCTCACTCGTCGACGACGTCGCTCGCACCCACGACGCCCTGACGATCACCCGCAACGGCACGCCCGCCGCCGTCGTCCTCTCGATCGACGACTACGAGTCGATCATGGAGACGCTGGCGCTGCTCAACGACCCGGTCGATCAAGAACGCCTCGCCGAGGCCGAGCAGTCGGTGAGTGACGGTGATGTAATCAGCGGCGAGGACATGAGTCGCCTCGTCGCCCAGCGAGTTCAGCGCCCCACTGGCGCCGCGTGAGATACGGCGTCGAACTTGCCCGACCCGCGCGTCGCGCCCTGACCGACGAACTCCCCGTAACTGTCGCTGCCGCAGCGTGGGAACTCATCGACGGCCCGCTCCGCGATAACCCTCATCGACTCGAGAAACCGCTACGCGCCCCGTTCGCGGGACACTGGGTCGCTCGACGCAGCAGCTACCGCGTCCGGTACCGAATCGACCAGGACCGTCACATCATCATCGTCCTTGACGTCCGCGGACGCGCGGACGCCTACCGAGTTTGAGGCGCACCGCGTCCCGCAACGCGATCCGCCGTTGCACCATCTCTGGGTGTCCACCTGGCATCACCGACACCAAAGATGTGAACTTGCTCGGCTAAACCTGGAGGGATCGATTCATACGTCGAGGGCAGTCCCTGCCTATCGGCGAGCAAGGGCCCTTACAAGGATCATTTACCGCGATATTGATACTCGCGAATGACGTCTTCCCGCGGAATGATCTGTCCTTCGTACGCTGTGACCTCTTTACCGTTGTCGACAATGGTGTGAGGTTTCGGTACCGGGAATTTCCCGACGAACGGATCAGAGCCGTCCTCTCCCAGCTGAACGGTGGTAGTCGAGGAGAATAGGTTTGCCCTGGGCATCAACAACGGTGTTGCCGTTCATACGTCACACCTAGTTGACAAGCCCAAGTAGGCAGATCCGGCGGGTCCAAGGGTCGTGCCATCACAGCGGGGAGGAGCAGGTGAGGCCCAGCGGGTACCGGCCGCGGGGGGATCAGGGGGCCTGATCTGACATGTCGATACCATGCTCTCTGCGGCGAGCGCTTGGAGCTTCTCGACGTCGTCGATCTGAATGCAGACGCAGGCACGGAGACCGTCGTCGTCGCGCCTTGGATCAATGTCGGTCGTCGACGATCATCCTAGTGTTGCGAGGGCCAGGGGGCGGGCCATAGCTGGTCTCGTTAGCCGATCCCTACCCGGTACAGGTTTTCGACGATTCGACCTTCTGGTCGAGGTAGCGGTAGATGGTGAGTCTTGGCTGCCTCAAGTGCCGCGGCCACCTGCCGCCCCAGCACGCTGACCCCCGGCAGCAGCACCCGGTCACGGCGTAGCCAGGCCACTGACTGGTCGAACAAGGCGACCGGGCCCTCCGCGTGCGTCCACGCCCGCCCGGCCAACGCACCGGGCGTCGAGCGCCGGTTGTAGGAAACGTCGATGCGGCTCCGTCACCACTGCGAGCGTTCGGGACGGATCCGGTCGTCAGTGCCCGCACCGTGCATGATCGGCAATGGGTGCCTGCGGCGGCCGGCGACTCTGTGCAGGACGTGGCATCCACCTCCGCAAGGCGAAGTGGCCTTCGCGTAATCTGCTGGTCGCCGAGCGATGATGATCCGAGCGGAATACCTCGCGGCGGGGTGGTCCACCGTTGGCAGGCGGGAGAAGCATGATGACAGGTCCGAAGCTTCGAGCGACCTCGGTGACGATCGGGACATCCCAGCCGCGAGAGCTCGCCCGCTTCTATTCGGCGTTGCTGGATTGGCCGGTGACCGCCGACGAGGAACCAGGACCGGACGAGCCCGCGCACGGAGGCTGGGCCCAGGTCAGGCCACCGAAAGGCGTCACCGGACTCACCCTCAACTTCGAGTACGAACGCCACTACGCCCGCCCGGTATGGCCGAGTGTCTCGGGTCAGCAAACCGCCTCGCAACATCTCGACATCGAGGCAGAGGATCTATCAGCGGGCGTGGACTGGGCGGTGGCACGGGGGGGCGTGCTGGCCGAGTTCCAGCCCCAGGACGACGTCCGGGTGCTGCTGGATCCGGACGGGCACCCATTCTGTCTGTTCCGCTGAGTCGCCAACCTGCTCGCCGGCACAGCTGTCGGCTCCGCTCACCAAACGGACGTCCGGTCGGTTGTCGAGGGGCGCATCTCCGACGTCCGGCGCCGGAGTTCCGGCGGGGAGAGAAATGCGGGCGAGGTCTGAGATCGCCGGATCAGCATTTGCGTCGGGCTGGGGGAAGATCGGTCGAAACACCCTCAAGGTGTATTGTGGGTGTATGACGCGCACCAACATTGACATCGACGATGAGCTGGTTGCCACCGTGATCCGCAGATACGGCCTGTCCTCCAAACGTGAGGCGGTCGACCTCGCGCTGCGTCGACTGGCTGGGCCGAAGATCACTCCCGAGTTCGCGCTCAGCCTGGAGGGCATCGGCTGGGAAGGTGACTTGGACGAGATCCGGCGCCAGAACGTCTTCGAGCGGTGACCGAGCTGGTCGACAGCTCTGTGTGGATCGAGTTCCTCCGTAAGACCGGCTCCACTGCTCACCTGCACGTCAGACAGGTCCTCACCACGACACCCTCGGTCATTTCGATCACCGAGCCGGTCGCTATGGAGCTGCTCTTGGGGGCAACCGACGAGCGGACCCTGGCAAGAATCACCCGGCTGACGGAGAGCCTTACGCTCACCCGCATCGACCCGTCAGTGGACTTCTCGGCGGCGGCGGCCCTCTACCGCTCCGCCCGCCGCAGCGGTCGCACGGTCCGTAAGGTCGTCGACTGCCTGATCGCCGCCATCGCCATCCGTTCCGGCGCCACTCTCGTCCACCAGGACGCCGACTTCGAAGTCCTCGCATCGATCTCGGAGCTGCAGACCCGTGCGTTTACCTGACCATGACAGGACAAGCAGGTCAGACCGGTAGTCGACAACCAGGTCCCGGACCGGACAACCTGTGGGAGTGACCACCGGTCGATCACGCGCACTGCCGGCCCCCGCACTGTCACCGTCTGGGTGACCATCTGCATTGGGCTCGTGGGCGCCCTTGTCACGGCTACGACGGTCCCCGAAGATGAATGTGACCGATCAGCCGCCCTGAGGAATCTGCCGCGCTCCCCGGCGCCTCTTCAGGTATCTGACCGACATCCGAGGAGAGACGAACATGAGCGACACCATCGACGCTGTCGAGGCCGATCGCGCGCTGAAGGCGAAGCACCGGGCGATGTGGGCCTTCGGCGACTACCCGGCGGTGGCCACCGAACTGATCCCGCAGTTGGGCCCGATCCTGGTCGAGGCGGCCGGCATCGGAGCCGGCGATCGAGTGCTGGACGTGGCAGCAGGTTCCGGCAACGCGGCGATCCCGGCCGCGCTGCTCGGCGCGCAGGTAGTGGCCACCGACCTGACACCCGAGCTGCTGGAAGCCGGCCGTGCCCGAGCCGCGGACAGCGGCGTCGAATTGGACTGGCAAACCGCCGATGCCGAGGCATTGCCGTTCGGGGACAACGAGTTCGACAGGGTGATGTCGTGCGTCGGAGTGATGTTCGCGCCGCACCACCAAGCCAGCGCCGACGAACTGGTTCGGGTCTGCCGGGGTGGCGGCACCATCGGGCTACTGAGTTGGACCCCGGAGGGCTTCATCGGCCAGATGTTCGCAGCGATGAAGCCGTACGCCGCGCCGCCGCCACCCGGTGCGCAGCCGCCACCACTGTGGGGCAGCGAAGATCACGTTCGCGAGCTGTTCGGGGACCGGATCACCGATGTGACGGCTCGCCGACAAGCACTGCGGGTCGAGCTGTTCCGGACTGCGGAAGACTTCCGCGAATACTTCAAGGCCAACTACGGTCCCACCATCGCGGTGTACAACAGCCTTTCCGCCGAACCTGAGAAGGTGGCTGCCCTGGACCGCGATCTGGCCGACATGGCGCGACGTCACGATCTCGGGTCAGGAGCGATGGACTGGGAGTACCTGCTGTTCACCGCCCGAACCCGCAACTGATCACCGCTCGTTGATCCGGTTCCAGACGTCGAGCCGGCTTCATCGCGTCCCGGGACAACCATCAATGGGTTGTTCATTCGGGCCTGCAGTGCGGGTTCGCCGCTGTCACAGTGCTCCAGTTCGATCCGTCACAGCTAAACAATCGGATCTCGGAGTCGTCGCCACCGTGACTGGCTGCCGGCGGTGGACTCCAGTCGGCCGACGGGATCATTGACGCCCGTTTGACCGATCCGGGTCCACCGTCCGGCAACGCCCGGCGGGCGGCGGAACCTGCGCCGAACAAGCCGGCAACCCGCGCCGGAGGAGTCAGTTGGTGCGCAGCTCCAGCATCGTGCCCTGGTCCAAGATGCTGAGCCACTTACCGTGCGAATAGACAGAGGTGACGACCGTCAAAGCTCTTTGGTAGAAGTGGATCCGCGGAATCTCGTAGACCGCCTCGTACTCGATGTAGCCGATCGAGCAGCCGTCCACCCGGCGGTGGATCTCGGTCCACGACCACACCGCCTCCTTGTTGGCGAAGTGCGACTTTACCGCCGCCATGATGGCGTCGATCCCGACGAACCGGGCTCCGCTCGGAAAGATGCTAACGGCGTTCCGGTCGTGCCCGGCGCGCCAGGTCTTGGCATCGAAGTCGCGGAACGATTCCATGTCAGCCCGCTGCGCCTCGTCGAACTTCTTCGCGCACCGGTGTGCCGCTGACCCTCCCGCCACTGCCGCCACTGCCGCTGCCGACGCCGAGGCAGGCGCGGGCTTCGCCGGTGCTGCCGTAGCCGCCCCCGGCAGCACCACCACAGCCGCAGCAACCAACCGCAACACCGTGGTTCCCAGTCTCAATTTTCAAGAGCTTCCTGGCCAAGATCGACACCCAGGTCCCCGACGACCTGGACATCCACCTGGTCTGCGATAACTACGGCACCCACAAACCCCAGCGGTGAAGACCTGGATCGCCGCCCATCCCCGGTTCCACCTGCACTCCACCCCGACCTATTCCAGCTGGCTCAACCAGATCGAGCGATTCTTCGCCTACGTCACCAGCGACCTGCTACAGCGCAGCGACCACCGCAGCGTCCACGCCCTCGAAACCGACATCCGAGCCCGGATCAACCACTGGAACACCCACCCCAAGCCGTTCATCTGGACCAAACCCGCCGAACAGATCCTGGAATCCATCGCACGACTACTAAACGAATAAACGGTGCAGGACACTAGTTCCTCGGCGGCACGGTGAAGGACTGCTCGGCCATGAAGACGGTCAGCGGTGCGCTCGACACGATTCCCGGCGGTGGGGCCACCACGGACGTTGTCGGGGACAGGTCGGATGAGGATCGTGTCCTCGGCGTGACTGGCTCAGAACCGTTCCGTCAGAACCGGCACCTTTTCGTCTCCAGACGGAGCAGCCGACTGGGATCGACTGCTGCCTGGGTTGAGCTCGCTGACATCAGCGTCGCCAGTGCCTCAGTGGGTCGCCCGACTGAGTCGTTCCGATATCGACCACAGTTGGTGGGCGCGTTGGGGTTCGAGGGCGTAGGGCAGATAGTGTCCGGGTGGAAGGGGGCCGTCAGCGGTCCATGCGGACGCGGTGGCGCAGTCTTCCATGTACTTGCCGCCTACGCCGTCCCGGTCGTGGCGACGCGGAAGGGGCGCCGTCTCGGTCGACCGCGGCGGGAAGCCAGACGTCGGCGGCGTGCAGGTCGGGTATCCGCCCGGCGGCGCGCAGGCTGTGCCGAAGTGCTGGAACAAACGGATGGGCAGCCGTTCGAGGCCAGATGAGATACCAGGGGTAGTACGGCGTCGGCCGTAAGGGCACCAGCTGGGTCCCGGAGTGTTCGGGCAGCGGCCAGTCGATGCTGACGATCGTCACCAGCGCCGGATCCGCTGCGACTGTGTCGATCAAGGTGCTCAGCCCGATGTTGCGCCCGCCGGCGAGCAGCCGTGCACCGATGAAGGTCGCGTACTCGGCGGCGAACTCCCAGCTCGGCACTGCCGGGCTCGCTCGGCCACCACAGCCCGTGCCGCCGCAGGACGGCGGCGTCGAGGTGCGAGCGCCCGGCGAGGGCGTGCCGCTCGCCCACCAGCGCCGCCAGCGGTGTAGCGGTGACGAGCTCACAAGCGAGGTCGGCCGGCAGGTGCTGAGGCAGCCCGGCGACGTTGCCGGTCGCGACGTCGATCTCTCGCCGCTGCACAGCAGTCAGCGACTGCGGCAGGTTGCGCCGCATGCTGACCTCAACCACGAGTTCCGGGTGCTCGGCGGCGAAACCCTGCACCAGGGCGTCCGTCGGGTGCAGATGTCCCCACACGTCGACGCGCAGGGGGCCGTTCCGGTTGCCACGCGCGCCGGCCACTGCCGCATCGGCCATCGCCACCATGTCGCGGGCGTCCGGCAGGAACCGTGCACCGCAAGCCGTCAGGGTGACCCCGCCCGGCGAACGCGTGAACAGGGTGCCGAGGCTTGCTTCCAGCCGCGCGATGCGCTTGGACAGCGCCTGTTGTGACATAAACAGCTGTGCCGCGGCCCGACCGAAGCTGCCGCTCTCGGACGCCGCCACGAAGGCGCGTACCTGTCCGGTGTCCAGATCCACACCGCCAGCGTCCCACAACCAGGAGTTGTGAGGACGGCTCAAGAGGTGTTGGACGACGTCCCCCCGCCCCGGTGCACTTGAGTTGTCCACCGCTGTCCCACCGCGCATGCAGAGGAGAAGTTCCGTGCAGACCCTGTTCGAGCACGCCGGCGGCTACCCGGCACTTCGCCGGTTCATCGACGCCTTCTACAGCAGCGTGCTGCGTGACCCCTTACTGCAGCCGCTGTTCGGTGCGGGGCGCCCCGAGCACGTCGACCAGCTCGCCGCCTTCGACTCCGAGTCATTCGGCGGACCGGAAGACTTCACCCGCACGATGGGTGGCTTCGCTCACCTGATCGAGGTCCACCGCGGGCTCGAGATCACCGAGCGCCAACGCGAACGGTTCGTCGAGCTCTATCTCGCCGCCGCCGACACTGCCGGTCTGCCGGATGCTCCCTTCCGCGAGGCCCTGCGCTCACACGTGGAGTTCGGATCACACGTCGCGATGCAGAACTCACACGCCCGCACCGACGACGACCTGCACCCACTGCGCGCGGTTCCGAAGTGGCAATGGCCGGACCGATAGGCGGCGCCACACTTCGCGGTGACGGGGCAGCTTCCGACTGATCGTCGTTGACGGACCTGCGCTCGAGATCTGCGGCGCTCGCCCTTACGACGCCCCCGCCGCGCGCGACAGCCCGATCTGTTCCCGCGCCGCGAACGACAGACACCGGCCGTTGAAATCGCGTCGACGACAAGGACGGACACCGGCGCTGCCCGCACCGGTGGTGGTGGACGCCCGATCGTCCGCACTGCGTCGGCATCCCGATTCTGGCGCAGTAGCGTGGCCGGCGTGCTGGATCCCACCTCGATGCGTTGGCGTCTGCTGCGCGGTGGGCTCTTCGCGATGGTTTCTGCCCAGCTCGCGGCTCTCGGCCACCTGGTCGGCGGCGGGATGTTGCCATCGCCCACGATCGTGCTCGGGGTCGGTGGACTGATCGCGATGGCGGCCGTGGGCCTGGCCAGCCGGCAACGTGGCTTCGTCGGCATTCTGAGCCTGTTGGCGGCGTCGCAGCTGTTGTTCCATCTGCTGTTCAGCACGACCACCACCATGTGCGACATGCCGGCGGCTGGCGGCATGGCAGAACCAGGCGGCATGCCGGGCATGTCGGGGCCGGCCGGCATGTCCGGCATGGCGGGAACGGCCGGCACGTCCGAGATGTGCGGCGGCCTCGACGTGGTGAGGATGGTGGCGTTCCACGCGATCGCCGCCGCCCTGTCCGCGCTCGTGCTTGCGCACGGCGACGCCGTGCTGTTCCGGCTGGCGGCGATCTGGCTGCGGGCCCTGCGCCTACCGCCGGCCCGGCTGCACTGTGCGCCGACGACCATCGGCTGGTCGATCCGTACCTCGAACAGGTCGGAATTGCCGGCCGGTCCAGCGCTGTTGCGGCATCCTCGGCGCGGGCCTCCGCTCTGCTGACGAGCTGAATCGAGACCGAACCCGGTGGTCGACGCCGGGTCTTCCTCGTGCGCGCACGACACCGCAACCTGGCGGCGTCTGCCCACCCCCCTCGGCGGCGCTCATGCCGCGCCGCCATCACATCGAAAGCAGATACCTCCATGAAACTCACCACCAGCGTGCTGGCCGTCGGCTTGCTCGCCGCGGCCGGGCTCGCCGTCGGGGCCGGCAGTGCGTCAGCCCACGTGGTGATCGACCCGTCGACCGCTGCGCCTGGCACCGAGCTCGTCGTCCTCACCTTCCGGGTACCGAACGAGTCCGCCAAGGCCAACACCGTCGGGCTCACCATCACCGTGCCCACCAAGACTCCGCTGGCAACTGTCCGCTACAAGAACGTTCCAGGGTGGACGGCGATGGCCGTCAGCACTCACCTGGCCACACCGGTCAAGGAGGGTGACTTCGAGGTCACCGACCCGGTGACCTCGGTGAGCTTCACCGCCGACTCCGGCACCACTATCCCGCCAGGCGGCTTCGCCGACTTCGAACTCCAGGTCGGCCCACTGCCCGACGTCGGATCGCTGACCTTCCCCACCGATCAGAAATATGACGACGGCAGCGTCGTCAAATGGGCCGACCCGACCCCGGCCGGCGGCGAGGAGCCGGAACACCCCGCGCCGACGCTGACGGTGGCAGGAAGCGGCAATGCCGCCGGGGCCGTGACGGTGCCCAGCTCGGACGGGACGGCCAGAACGCTGGCTGTCGTCGGAATCATCGTCGCCGCGCTGTCGCTGCCGGTGGCGGCCATCGGGCTGTCCCGACGTCCCCGCCGGGCGCTGGTGGCCCAGCGCGGAGCGCATTACCTATTGACGGTGAAGGGCAACCAGCCGGCCCTGCACTCCCAACTCGCGGGCCTGCCATGGGCCGACGTTCCGACCGGACACTTCGCCGGCGGGAAGGCCCACGGGCGGATCGAGCAACGCTGTCTGAAAGCTCTCACCGTGGCCGCCGGCATCAACCTTCCACACGCCGCCCAGGCCCTGCGGATCACCCGCCGCACCCGCCGACCACGAAGCAGGAAATGGCGCACCGAAACCGTGTACGCGGTCACCGACCTCACCGCCGCCCAGGCCCAACCCGAACAGCTCGCCGAGTGGATCCGCGGGCACTGGCACATCGAGAACCAACTCCACTGGGTCCGCGATGTCACCTACGACGAAGACCGATCCCAGATCCGCACCGGACACGGCCCCCAGGTCATGGCCAGCCTGCGGAACCTGGCTATCAGCGCGCTACGACTGGCCGGCCACACCAACATCGCCCACGCCAACCGGCACTACGCAAACCGTCCCGACCGACCCATCACACTACTGCTGACCAGCTAAAACGCCGCGAAACGAGCCCCCCAACCGACTTTGCCGGGGCCCTGCCTGCCCCCCCGTGGGTGAACTCGTACCGCGTGCCACTACCAGCGCTGAGAATCGCCCAAAGACGGGGCGGGCACCGTAGCTGTAGACAGATCCAACGGTCAAGCGTATACCTGCCTGGAGCAACCAACCAACGGCATCCTAGGGGATGAGTCATGGAAGTTGTCGCATCCGCCAGTCAGTTGGCTCTAGTTGCCCTCTTCATCTACTCCGGTGTGGTCAAGGCGTGGTCGCCCATGGCAGTGAGGCGGATGCTGGAGCAGGTTGCCGGATCGAGAGTTCACCTAGCGTTTGCGCTGGCACTGGCCGCAGCCGAGCTGCTCGTGGGTCTCGGTCTGCTGTTCGTTCCGAGCAATGTGGCCCCAAGGTTTGCTGTCATAGCGCTCGCCATTGGGTTCGCGGGGGCCGGCGTAGTCGGCCTGCGGTCCGAGCAGCGGATCCGGTGTGCGTGCTACGGAGGGCACTCGCGACCGTTGGGATGGACCCAGCTCCTTCAGTTCCCGGTATTTGTGCTGCTTGTGTTAGCCGCCAGCCAAGGAACCGAATACTGGGACAATGCTCAGGCATTGCTATTATTTGCGGCCATATTGGCTGCCTGCGGCTCTGCACCTATTGCAAAACAGGCCCAGGTGTGGTCGAGGCTGCGTGGTGACCGCGCAGCATTGGAGTTCTCGATCGCCTACCAAAGGCACAGCTTAGGGGGAAACCAGTGATTACCGCACTCGTCATCGCAAACGTCGTGCTGGCTCTTCTTGTCCTCATTGAACTGGGTGCCCTCTCTGAGCTTTTCAAGCAAGTACAGCAGATTCGGTCACACCTTCGATTGGATGATCTGCCCGTCGCCTTTCCCCTTCAGCAGACCGGCCTGCTAGCTTCCTCATCAGGGCTTCCTGTTGAAATTGATGCGGAAGGCTCCGCGGTTGTCTTATTCCTTTCGCCGAACTGCATAACGTGTCGGCAATTGGGGTTATCGTTAATGTCAGGGCCTTCGTCCCTCACTGATCATCTGTGGGTCCTCATCGAGCCTGTCTTCGATCACTCGGCGGAGGAATTTGTTTCTCAATATGAGATACGTGAACGGTTCATGATTGATATCAATCATTCGGTCGCAGACAGCCTCGGCGTGGATACGACTCCGCTCGCGCTAATCATCGAAAACGGTCGCGTCAAGACCGCAATGACTGTTCCCTCGCCCAGGCAACTGGGTAAGATTCTGAAGGAGGGCAGCTTGGTCCAGCTAAAACCGGCCTAAGAACATCACAATAGACGGGAGCGCGCTGTAATGGAGCAAGGAGACGAGGGCATTCCGGCCCTCAGCGGCGGTGGAAAGACGCGACGAGCAGCTCTGCGGATCTTCGGAAAGGTTGGCATAACTGCGGTCGCAGGGGTTGCTGGTATGACAACGTTCGCTCAGAAGGCGCAGGCTCGAGGCGCCAAGCCAATGATATATCAGTACGGCTGCTGCGGCACGGCGAAACCGCCATTCAGTTGCGGCGGAACGGATTTTTATAACTGCACCTTCCCTTGTACACATTTTAAGCGGTGCTGGCACTGTTCTTCAGGGGCATCTTGCCTAGCCTGTTGCGAATGTCAGTCTGGGTCCGGCACCTGCGAACAGGGCGGTACTTACTATTGTTCGCAGGTGTGCGACGGAGGATGTTCGTCACCCGCGCCCGCTCCGCAACACATGTTGGTCGGCTGAAATGGGTTCTCTGGCGTTACTGTCTCTTGTCGCAGCGGCCGGGTTCGCGCAGTTGTTCAGCCCCTGAGGGGTCTCATTCGTCGGCACCCTCCGCGGCATCCGTGCCTCGTCAGGTCTGGCTAGCTGGTTAGTTGCTGGAGTGGTGTCGTTGATGGCCTGCATTGGATTGATACGACAATTGCGTGGTCGCGTACTGGGACCATGGATCGAACGACAGACCCCGCAGCGATATCTGTACGAATACAGGCCGTGGTTCGGGGCGCTCCTGTGGGGCATTGATACGGGGGCGGTGTTCACCACGTTTCGGGTGACGCTCCTATCTTGGGTGGCCGTGGTACTAGCGCTCCTGGGCCGGCTTCCGACACTGGCCGGGGCTGCATTCGCAGCCGGATTCCTCATCCCACTTGTTCTGTTCATCACTTTGCCCGGCGACCGGGAGGGCAGCATTCTGAACGCCCGGAATCCGCTTCCGTACATGAGGCTTGTGCAAAAGAGCCAAAGATCGGTTGGTTGGATCGCGATACTAGTTAACGTTCTGGTGGCAGGAGCCCTGTGGGCAGGGGTGAGTTGACAGATGAATCGGATGGCACGACCGTCACGCAAGCGAAGCCACGCCTCCCGGAAGGGGCGCATCTTGATCTGCTTAATAGCCCTAGTCTCCAGCTGCACAGTACCGACGACGGGGTCGCCGCAGTCCTCGCCGGGTAGTCACAGTGTCGCGATCCCGCCATCGTCTGCTTCGACGGGTAGTAGCCGCAGTGTTGCGATCCCGCCATCGTCTGCATCGACGCGATTGGCGCCACAAGAACTGGGGCCGCCGTTCGGTCGGTTTCAGGCCAGTGACCGATTCCTTCTGGCAACCTCTCCACCCACCGTGGTGGATGGGCTGGGCTCGACCGCGATCACGCTCAAAGGCGAGCGTTCTCCGGGACTCGTCGAAGTCGAGCGGGGAAGCCAGCGGCCCTACGTCGGCATCTACCACAACGACGGTCGCATCGACGTCTACAGCGTTCGAGGAGAGCAAATGACCCTGATCGGCGGCGGAACATCTTACGTTGCGGATACCGCTGGCGGTGTGTGGATTAGAATCACTGGAAGTCCCTGCGTGGCTGAGCACCGCGCAGACGACGCGCGACTTCTCCAACGAGTATCGGTGGGTTGCAAGACAAGCGTCAGGGAGGCGGCGCATGGGGTTCTCCTTCTACACGACGAGGCCAGCAGCTCGGACGTGGTGCTGGCGACTGCGAGCGGCGTCGAGGCGCTAAGGGCACCCCGCATCCTCGGCATCACCACGAGCCGAATCGTTACGGTCACCGCAAAAACGCTGCAGATCTACGATCACAGGGGCAAGCAACTGTCGAGGCTAGATGTACCCAATAAGGAGTGGGGGATCTTCGATGACGCATTGCGCAGTCCCAATGAGCAATGGATGCTGTTCCAGTTCGGAAATCCTGCCTGCCCCGGCCCCCGGCAATGCACGGACCTTTGGCTTCTGAATCTCAATGATCAACGGTGGCACCATCTTGCGGCAATGCCGACATTCGTCGATTTGAAGGCCAGTTCTGTTGACTGGCTACCCGATGGCAGACTCGTATACGCTGGGATCTTCGACCATGTCGGCGGGGCGGCCCTGGTGTGGTCATCGAACGGTACAGATGTCAAACGGGTGAAAATGCCGCTTCCCAACGATCGAGGCCAGAGCTTCATGACGCTGGCCCTGGCTGGTAGCTGACGGGCCGGCAGGAGTCCATCCTGTGGGCAGCCGCCGAGCTGGACGCTCACACGTCCCGGGTGGGAGCGTCCCGGCCGGAACAACCGACCGGCATGCCCGCTGGGCGGTGATCAGAAACCCGGGCGATCTGAACCAAGCACCAGCAGCACAGCCTCGCGCGGATCAAGAGCACCAACGCTGGGCTGTACCGCGGGTATCTGCTGAAAGAGCAGCTCCGCGGTGTTCGCCGCCAAGCGTGAGAAGGGCAAGGTGCTGCTGGCCAGGCGGATCGACTGGGCCCGCCGATCCCGGATACCGGAGTTCGTGCGGCCGGCCGCGAGCATCAAGCGGTTCCAGCAGCTTATCTGGAACACCCCTTGACCCACGGCCTGTCGAACGCCCGCTGCGAGGCGACGAACACTCACATCCGGGCGTTGACGAAACGGGCCCACGGCTACCACTCACCCGACGCGTTGATTGCGATGGCCATGCTCACCGCGGCGGCCTCACACTCGAACTCCCGGGCCGGAAATGACCCACTACTTCGTCACAAGAGCCTTCTGGCAATGGGTCAAGCAACACTGTCGGTTGATCACCGACAGAGATCTCGGAGCGGTATTGCGGGTGTTGTCCGGCCGAGAAGGTCAGGGCGACGACGACTCGTTAGCATGTCGGGGCCGAGTGTTCCTTTTCCGAGTGCGCGGTCACCAACGTGGCATCCAGATCGATGACCACCGGCGCATCGGCCGTGGCCGCATGAACCGGTGACCGCTCACCCGCCAAGGCCCACACGTGTTGCCGCACCAGCGATGCCGCCTCGCTGATCGCAGCCAACACGCGGTCAGCGTCGGGGCCGAGCCGGTCGATCGTGGTGACACCGTCGGATCCGACGCTACCGATCCGAACACCGCAGGCTCGGCGCGCAGCACCGCGACGTCGACCAGACAGTTCCCACCCACCGCCAGGCTCATCGCCAGGTCCAGCAGTACCTTCCCCGGATCGTGTACCGCCCACCGCGGCCGCCACGGCGACAACGCTTGTGACGGGACCCGGTCCAGACCGGCCCGACGAACAGTTTCGATCAACACCACCCCAACGGCCTGTGACACCACACCGCCAGCGGTCTGATCGACCCTCAGCGCGGGATAGAACAAGGTAGGCTTCGACATCAGAAAGGTGCTCCTGATTCACGCGTAGATGATCCTTAGACAAAACCAATCTTCGCAGGTCAGAGCACCTTTCTTCATGATCAACACACGCCCGGAGTAACTTCAGCATGAAACCGGCAGGCTAGCGCACGGAACGGCAGCAGTCGATATCCGAAGATCGCCTCACGGGTCTCTACCAGATGAGTGGCCTTGTTGAAGCCAGCCAATAGCAGCAAGGCGGCGCAGCAGACGCGCAGACTGAGCGCAACATCGAGCGTGAGCATCAAGACACCCCCGTGTCAGGAAAGGTCGAACTGGTTTGGGTCTACACCTGTTCGGGATGTGACGCAAGACACGTCGCTTTGAGTTGCGACGGGTGTGGCCGACAGAGACGAACCTGGCTTGCTGAACCTGGATCCACCGCGTGAGTTCGTGTGATGCGGTGTGGCGTTAGCGGCGGATGGCTGCTGATCAGGGAAAATGGTGATTGTTGAAGTCGCCAGGATCTCGAGCAGAAAGCCATCCGCCAGATGCAACTATTCCAGATGCCCAGGGTCAGTGTGAGCTTCGATGAGCCGAATCTGATCGCCTCGGCCGGGTTGGTGCCGGTGATGCGGCTGGCCCGCCGGGCCGGGCTGCCCGGTTTGGTGGCCCGGATGCTGTCGGTGCCCGGCGGGGCCGGTGTGGATGCCGGTGCGAAGGTCGCCTCGATCGTGGCCGGGATGATCACCGGTGCGGACAGCATCGACGACCTGGGCGTGCTCCGCGAGGGGGCGGTGGGCAAGGTGTTGCCCGGGGTGAAGGCGCCGTCCACGCTGGGCACGTTCCTGCGGGCGTTCACCTTCGGTCATGTCCGGCAACTGGACGCGGTTGTCGGAAGGCTGCTGGCCGCTCTGGCCGGCCAGGTCGGTCTGCTCCCGGGCCGCGATCGCGGGCATCGGGATGCGGTGTGCTGGCTGGATGTGGACGACACCATGCGCCGCACCTACGGCTACCACAAGCAGGGCGTCGGATACGGATACAACAAGGTCAAAGGCCTGAACGCGTTGCTGGCCACCGTATCCACCGACACCACAGCGCCGGTCATCGTCGGCCACCGGCTCCGTAAGGGTGGGGTCAACTCGGCCCGGGGGGCCGCGAAGTTCCTGGCCGACGCGGTCGCCGCGGCCCGCCGGGCCGGCGCCCGGAGCAGGATCTGCTGCCGGTTGGACTCGGCGTACTACAACCACCGTGTCGTCGCCGCCATCGGCAAGGCGGGCGCCCGGTTTTCCATCACCGCCCGGATGGATCGGGCGGTGCAGAACGCGATCGCCGGCATCGACGAGGACGCCTGGATATCCATCAAGTATCCGCAGGCCATCTTCGATGACGACGAGCAGCGGTGGATCTCCGACGCCCAGGTCGCCGAGATCCCTTACACCGCATTCACTTCCAAACCGGCCGCGGACCGGGTGAGCGCCCGGTTGATCGTCAGGCGGGTGAAACGGCTCAACCCGGCAACGGCGCCGCAGGGTCAGGGTGAGCTGTTCGCGGCCTACCGCCACCACGCCGTGTTCACCAACAACGCCGAGCCGATGCTGACCGCCGAAGCCCACCACCGCGACCACGCGATCATCGAACAAGTCATCGCCGACCTGAAAGACTCAGCGCTGGCACACTTTCCGTCCGGGAAGTTCAACGCCAACGCAGCCTGGCTGGCCTGCGCGGTGATGGCCTACAACCTGGCCCGCGCCGCCGGCGTCGCCGCCGCCGGGCAACTCACCAGAGCCCGCACCGCAACGATCCGCCGCCGACTGATCAACCTACCCGCCCGCGTGTCCTACTCCGCCGGCACCTACACCCTGCACCTGCCGGCGAACGCCCGACAGCAAACGCGGTTCCTGGCCATGTTCGACACCATCCACGCACCACCCCAAGCCGCCTGACCACCCGACCAACCGCCATCCCGGCCCGACCAACACCACCCGGACACACCGACAAACGGTCGGGCGATAGCCCCCGCGCCACCACCGGTCACCCGCCCAGCAAGATCAAATCCCGAAATCCAAGATCAACAACTCACACCCGCGGTGGATCGAGGCTGAGCGAATGACCGAACCGGCAGCTAGGGGCGACTGCGGCTTGTCAGTGCGAAGCAGGGTGCGCCGGCGCTTCTTCGGTGAAGATTCGGCCGCCACCATCTACCCGGCGCGTCAGTCCGCTGGTATCGAGATGTTCGAGGATTGGCACCGCAACGCGTCGGGTCGTGCCCAGTGCAATTCGTGCCTGGCTGACCGTGAACGGCTGGCATAGCGCTCGAAGCGTGGCCGCTGCAGCGTCGATTGAACCGGGTAAGAGGTAGATCCCGGTGCCGATTCGTTCCAAGGCTCCCGCGCGAACCGTGGCAACAAGTTCACGCTGGCCAAGCCCGAGTTCGGCAAGCCGATGTGATGCAGGTGCTGCCCACGGATTAGCCGTGAGCTCGGCTTGGAGCGCTTCGATTGCGCGCTGCACATAGGGCGGAAGGTCTCGGGTAGAGCCGACGAGTGCAAGTCGCCCATCGCGGATCTCCAGCGGGGCTACGGCAAGAGCGTTGACCAGCTCTATGTCCGGCAGGTCGAGGAGTCGCCGGCCCATGTCGGCGGAGAGCCCGGCGTCCAGCGGGAAGTTGGTGGAATGTTCGGTCACGGCAGCGACCAAACCTGCCTTGAGCTGCTCCCAGTGCTGCGGGTCGGCTACCCAGCCCAGGGCGACCTCTTTGACGGGCCCGTTCACGCCGAGAGTCCGCAGCTCGTGTGTCCGGATGAGGTGCCTTCGGCGCAGCTCGTCGGCGACGTTAGGGATTCCGGTCATGGTGGCGAGGAGGTCGGTGCGGCGGCGGGCGTCTCCGCGTCTGTGTAGGGGCGGTGGCTGCGGGTCGAGCACGGTGGCGCCTCCGATGATCTGGTGGCGGCCGGGGTCCCGCAGTAGTGCGATGTCGCCGACCCGGAGAGGCACATCGGTGTCGAGGGTCAGGCGAGCGTTGTCGCTGCCGAGCCGGCGGACGCGCGCAGGAACTGCGGCCGACCCGATGTGCATGGTGCACATCGCGGGGACGCGGCCTATTTCGCCGCGAATCCTGACGTCGATCGCGGACGTGATTAGCCATGCGTCGGGAGTGAGCAGCGCATGCCCTCGTCGAACTTGTTCGACTCTGACTCCCCGGAGGTTGAGGGCAACCCGGGCGACCGGCGTCGCCGTGTCGGTGGTCTGGCCGAGCATCTGAATGGAGCGCACGGACACGCGGTGACCCCCTGGATGGACGACGAGCTGGTCTCCGCGGGACACGCGACCGGCGCCCAGGGTGCCGGTAACGACGGTGCCGGCGCCGCGCATCGTGAACGCTCGGTCGATCCAAAGACGGACCCGAGCGTCGGGTTGTGGCGCGGGCAGCTGGAGGATGAGCCGGTTGAGCGCGTCGCGCAGGCGATCCAGTCCCTGACCGGTGATCGCACTGACGGCAACGGTTTCGGCGCCTCTCAGACTGGTCCGGCTGACCTGATCTTGTGCCTGGGCCATGGCGCAAGCCGGGTCGGCCAGATCGCAGCGGGTGATGACGATCAGTCCGTGCCGAATTCCGAGTGCGTCGAGAGCATCGAGGTGTTCGGCGGATTGCTGCTTCCAGCCTTCGTCGGCGGCAACCACGAACAACACCACTGGTACGGGGCCGACGCCGGCGAGCATCGTGGTCACGAATCGTTCGTGGCCGGGTACATCGACGAAGGCGACCTGTTCCCCACTATCAAGGGTGGTCCAGACGAAGCCGAGGTCCAGGGTCATGCCGCGGCGATGTTCTTCCTCCCACCGGTCAGGTTCCATCCCGGTGAACGCACGCAGCAGCGCGGACTTGCCGTGGTCAACATGGCCGGCGGTAGCCAGCACGTGCATCAGGTCGACTCCGCTCGAGGTGAGGGGATGTCTGTGGCGGCAAGGATGGCCTGGCGCAGGTCGTCATCGTTGTCGGTGGGGATGGCACGCAGGTCGAGCAGGCATCGACCGGATTCGAGGCGGCCGACGACGGGCGTTGAACCGGCGCGGAGTTTAGCCGCGTAGCGCTCGGGCAGGCTGATCGCGGCACTGGGTAGCGGCTGCTCGGGTGCACCACCCCCACCGACGCTGCCGGTACTGCTGACGGCCCGAGCGTCGACACCGGCCTCGGTAAGTGCGTGGGCAAGTGTTCCGGCCCTCGCCTGTAGGGACTCAATCGAGACGGTCAGCGCCTGCTCGGTCGGCGTGGGTGGCCCTTGCAGGGTCGCTTCCAGAGCGGCAAGGGTGAGCTTGTTGACACGTAGCGCCCGGGCAAGTGGGTGGCGGCGCAGCCGCTCCACAAGGTGTTGCCGGCCGAGTAGGAGTCCGATTTGCGGGCCGCCGAGCAGCTTGTCGCCGCTACCAGTGACCAGCGCAGCGCCTGCGCGCAGCGCCGTGGTGGCGTCCGGCTCGTCAGGAAGCAGTGGCTGCCGGGTGAGCAGCCCAGATCCGATGTCGACGACCAGCGGAACGCCGAGTTGCGCGAGGTCTGCCACCGAAACAGAAGCGGTGAAGCCGCGGATGACGAAGTTCGACGGGTGAATTTTCAGCAGCATCCCGGTGTCGGGCCCGATGGCCGCGGTGTAGTCGGCAAGGCTGGTGCGATTGGTGGTGCCGACCTCGCGCAGCCGCGCGCCGGTGGAAGCAACGAGGTCTGGAATGCGGAAGCCGTCGCCGATTTCGACCAACTCACCGCGGGAGATGATGATCTCGCGTCCCTGGGCCAGTGCGGTAGCGGCGAGCACGAGAGCAGCCGCACCGTTGTTCACGACATGCACGGCCTCCGCGGAGGGAACAGCGGCAGCGAGCGCCGCCAGCGCGCTGCGCCCACGGCGAGCCCGTCGTCCGGTGGTCAGGTCGAATTCGACATCTGTCGTCCCAGCCGCCGAAACGATCGCAGCGACAGCGGCGTCCGAGAGCGCAGCCCGGCCAAGGTTCGTGTGCAGCAGCACACCGGTGGCGTTGAGCACCTGTCGCTGACCACCCGCTGTCGCTGGCAGCCCAGCGAGCGCCACGGCCAGGACACTGTCAGGTGCGATCTCGCCTCGACGAGCCCGCGCCTGCGCGTCCATGATCGCGGACTTGACGGAAAGCCGGCCGAGCCGGGCAGCGGCCGTAAGAAGTAGCGGTTCGCGGAGCAGCTCGTCGGTGCGTGGGATGCGCCGCCGAAGCTCGCCCGGCGGCGGCGGCCGTGCGGTCATGATCGGAACGATACGACTCCGGGGTGGCCCGGGCCCGCATCGTCGGGTGGCGGAGGCGGACGGGAATCGAACCCGCCAGGCCGAGATGCTCGGCCTCGTCGGTTTTGAAGACCGCGGCGCCCACCAGGACACACACGCCTCCCCGCACACAGCTGACCCATTGCTGCGGGTACCAGTATTCCCGCCACGGTCGTAGGTTGGCCATCATGGCAAAGCACCGAGTTCGGCTCACCCAGTACGGCCACGGTGGCGGCTGCGCCTGCAAGATCCCACCAGGTGAGCTGGAGTCCATCGTGTCCGGACTGGCCGGCTCAACTCCGGTCCCGAGCGCCATCGGGGAGCTGCTGGTCGGGCTCGAGGGTGGGGATGACGCCGCGGTGGTGCGCATCGAAAACGATCGAGCGGTGATCGCGACGCTGGACTTCTTCACACCGGTGGTGGACGACCCTTTCGACTGGGGTCGCATCGCTGCGGCCAATGCGCTGTCCGACGTGTACGCAATGGGCGGCGAACCGCTCGTCGCCGTAAACATCCTGTGTTGGCCCCGCGAAGTGCTGCCACTGGAATTGGCAACCGAGGTGCTACGCGGCGGCCTGGAGGTCGCGCACGCTGCCGGCTGTCATGTCGCTGGTGGCCACAGCGTCGATGATCCAGAACCGAAATACGGAATGGCGGTCACGGGTCTGGGTGATCCGGCGCGCCTCTTGCGTTTGGATGCGGCGCAGCCCGGATTACCCCTATCTCTGACCAAACCGCTGGGCATCGGAATGCTCAACAGCCAGCACAAGGCCACCGGCGAAGTATTCCCACAGGCAGTCGAGGCGATGACCACCCTCAACCGGGACGCCAGCCGCGCCGCACTGAGCGCCGGAATCCAGGCTGTCACCGATGTGACCGGCTTCGGTTTGCTCGGACACCTCCTCAAGATGGCCCGCGCCTCCAACGTCACCGCGGTCATCGACGCGGCAGCTGTGCCGTATCTAGACGGCGCCCGCGCGGCGCTGCGCAAGGGGTTCGTCAGCGGCGGGACCCGACGCAATCTGGACTGGGTCCGACCCCACCTCCAAGCCACCGCAGCAGAAGACGAGTTGCTGCTGCTCGCCGACGCCCAAACCTCAGGCGGCCTTCTCCTCGCCGGCGAACTTCCCGAGACACCAGTCATCGGCGAACTCATCCCCCGCACCGACCAATTGCTCGTCGTTCGCTGAAACGAGAAGAAATCTGGTAGGTCAATCAAATTTGGAGGTCGGGTCCACCGCCTTAACCCCCTGCTGCGACGTTACGTCACAGTGACGATAGCCGCCGGCCCGGCCCCGGAGCATTCAGCTACGCGATGTTGTCGGTGGTGATGTGGGCGCTCAGGTATCCAGAGCGCAGCTCGGTGTGCAGCTGACGAGCCCAGGTCACTGGATCATCCTGCAGGGACACCCAGTGCTGGCTGCTGGCGTCGTAGACCCTGATACCTGTCGGGACCTGATTCGGGTCGCCGGTCACGGTCCAGGTTCGGTCAGGGTGGACGTGCAGGGTGGCGACGGTGGTGCGTTGGGTGATGTCGCCGGCCACGACGCGGCGCAGTTCGACCGTGACGAGGTCTGGTTGGTGCTGGTCATTGTGTTCGACCATGGTGTCTTCCCTTCGGTGGTATGTCCTGTGGTCAGAATTCGTGGATAGGGAGTATTCGATGTATGCTCAACATCTTCTCGGCCCGGTGCCGGAGCGCACTGGCGCGGCGGGGTTCCAGGATGTTCTCCAGGCTTCCCTGGTCGTGGCTCGACACCAGCCTGGTCAGGGCCTGTCGCTCGTAGGGTTCCAGATTCGCTGAGCCATTGATGTAGCGGTCTACGACGAAGTCCGAGGCGTTGAAGCCATCGCCTGGAGTCGCGAATGCGAAGCCGTGGTCGATCAGGCCAACGCCGGTGCCGTCGGTGATCCGTTCTCACTGTGTCGATCCTGTTGACCGATCAACGAGTCGAACATGGCTGCAGCGCTGCGCAGGTTTGGATGGCCGGCGCCTTCCGATCCCGTCAGTAGGCGGCTGAAAGAACCCAGTTCGCCGTTTACCTCACGTAGGACAGCCGGTGCGACGACTTGGTCCCAGGGCTGACCGAGGGTGGTGGCCACCCGCCAGGCGGCCACCTCGTGGATCGGTTGTTGATATCCGTCCTGGTTGTAGCCGCGGGCAGCGGAGGTGTTGACGCCGCTAAACGTCTTGTGGAAGCCCTCCACGTTCGTCGAGAGTTGCACTGCGATTGTCTCATTTGATCCTTCGTAGACCTGCGTGTAGTGATTAATGCTGCCGGACAACAGGTCTCGTTCGGACCCCAGCTGCCCGTGCCGACGAATGGTGGCGCTGATCTGGTCCAGCAGAGCCGGTGAGGACAGCCAGCTGGTGGTGCGGTTGCCCGGCGTCCAGGCTGGATTGCTGCCGCTGACCGTGACGGATCCGTGGTGTTGCTGTGCGGTGGGATCGATTAGGTGGCGCGCAGCCCAATCCTTGGCAACGGTTGGCGGCGCATTGCGAAGTAGCTGCACCACTTCGGGTGGTTGATCGTTCTGGCCTGCCCAGGCGGCGATCTCTCGGCGTATGGCCCGGTTGTGTCGGCGTCGCGCGTTATGCGCGTCAAGTCCGGCCCTGTTCGAGCACCCAGGGCATCGACGACCACCGGTCACACACACGGTATGTCCCCCCTCGCAGTTTCAACGTCGGTGCGTGCTGCGCTGCCCCGAGAACCCGAGTTCGAGGAGTCGCAATGGCGGGGCAGGGGCAGGGGCAGGGGCCAGCTCTGGTCGACGTACACCGGTTGACCGGTCGGTGTCTGTCCAATGCGGATCCCGAGTGGTCGATCCTCCGGCGTGGAACTAGCAGCAGGCTTGTGCTTGGTCATTGTTGTTGTCCTTTCAGTGATGTCGGCCAGCCTCAGGCCTCGATGGCGACCCTTTCGTCGTCGGCCAAGGTGGTGACGCCGAGTTCACCGGCGCGATCGTGGCCGGCGGCGATCCGGTAAGTGATCTGCAGTTCGTGCACTTCCTGGTCTTCGCCGAAGTAGTAGGGGTCGTCTTCAACTTCGGTGACTTCGACCGGTATCTCCTCGCCGTCGATCTCCAGTACGGCAGTGTCACCTGCGGTGAGATCCCTTGCTGGACGGCCGTTATCCCGCGCCTGCTTCTTGACAGGTTCGGGTTTGGTGAGGTCGGCCTGTAGGGCAGCGGAGACGATCGCCTTCTTGCGGTCGACGATGTCCGGCGGCGCCTTGGTGTCGAATCCGGTCCACTCCGGGGTCGTGGGGGTTCCCCATTGCGCGGCGGATTGGACGACGTAGGCGTACTGCCGGGCGACCAGCTCTGTGTCGGCGGCGTTCAGTTCTCCGGTGATCACCTTTGCCGGATCCGGTGTCCAGAACGTCTGCACCGACTGCGGTCCGTTGCCGACATCGATGGTGGCCCGGCCGCGGATCCGCTGGAGAGACTTTTCCCCGGTGACTGGGTCGGTGACGGTCTCGTGGATGCGCTGCTGGATGGAGCGGGTGTTGAACACCATGTCCAGCGCGGCTCCGTCTTGTTTGCCCATGGCGGCACGACATGTCAGGTTGCTGCGGGCCTCACCGGGGATGAAGTTGACATCGGGGCGTTGGGTTCCGCTGATCACGTACATCAGCGCCTGACGGCCGAGTCGCAGGATCGACCAGATTTCGGCGAGTACCGGGTTGCGGGCGCCCTTGGGTTTGGCGACGTCGTCGGGGTTGCGGCCGTCCTTGATGGCCTGGTCGATCATGGCCAGGTACTTGGCTTCGCTGGTGTGGTAGGCGTTGAGCCGCTCCACGAGCTCGCCGCACTCGTCGATGATGAGCAGCCGCGGCTGCAGCTGGGCTTCGGTGACTCCGAAGATTTTCAGTTGGTAGTACCGCTCGCGGAGGTCTTCATAGAACTCGTGGATCAGCTCCTCCGATTCCTGTTCGGAGGTGGCCACCGACGTGATGCCCGGCCATGTCGGTCTGCCGAGCGCGGTGAGGGTTTCGGGGATGTAGCCGCGGAACGATAGTTCTTTGGGGCGTGGAGCGCGGCCAGCGACGATGCCCAGATCACCCGACCGCATGCCGGGCGTTGAGCTGCGTGCGGCAATGGCGGGTGCTCTGCGGGCCCGTGATGCTAGGCGGTGTCGTGCACCTGATCTTGATGGCCGCTATAAGGCCCAGGGTGGGCACTTCGGTGTCGTGTGGCAGCGGTAAGTGCGCGGTAAGCGCCCGAGTTGGGCAGTTGGGGTGACGGGACACAGGGCTGCGGGCCGCTGAGCGCCCAGGTCGGGCACTTCGGTGTCCTGTAGCAGCGGCAAGTGCCCGGAAACCGCCCGAGTTGGGCAGTCGGGGTGACGGGACACAGGGCTGCGGGCCGCTGAGCGCCCAGGTCGGGCACTTCGGTGTCCTGCCGCAGCGGCAAGTGCCCGGAAACCGCCCGAGTTGGGCAGTTGACGCTGCGTCAGAATGATTTGGAACATGTGCGTGTTCGACGTCCTGAGGTCGAGAGGCAGATCTTCGCGCTATCAAGGCGGTTCTAGGCAGTCTGAAAGGCCCGAGGTCGAAGCAGAGGACGAGCATCCGTCAAGCACTTGATCAGCAGTGCCCTCCGGGCAGGAACCTTCCCGATTGGCTGAGGGCGACGCCGGTAGATCCCAAGGCGGGAGTGATCCGCGGCACGGAGGCGGTCTGGCAGCGGGCGGCAGCACCCGGGTGACTCTCACAGCCATTTCTGCCCAGCGCGGGCGGCGGGCACCCTGGGACACTGCTCCGATGAGCGCACCGCAGCAGTTGATGGAGCAGTACCGCGCCGCGTTCGTGCGGGCCGACGTACGCGCGCTCGTCGACTGTTTCACTTTCCCGCTGCAGGTGGTCACGGTCACCGACGGCGAGGCGTCGAGTTCTATCGCCTATGACGAGGAGTGGCCGGGGGTCCTCGACAGACTGCTCGGCGCCTACAAGCGGTTGGGCGTGACGGACTGTGTCCCGCTGGCAACCGAGATCACCGAACCGACGGACGCCGTCGCCGTTGTGCGGGTGCACTGGGCCCTGCTGCGGGAGGACCGCGAGCCGGTGTACGACTTCACCGCGGTGTACACACTGGCGCTGGTCGCCGGCCGACTCCGGATCGTGGCGCTCGCGCACGACGAGCTCCCGAAGATGCGGGCCGCTCTGCAGTCGCCCTGACCCGACCTGAGACCGCGTCTGGCATCACGGCGCTCTTGTCGGGTTCAGTCGACGCCTGCCCCAGGCGCAGGTCGAAGCCGCGCCGGCGACCGCACCGTGCGCGTTTCGAGCGAACTCCTACGGGCAACATGCCCGACTCCTCGGTAAATGTGGACGTCTATCATCCGCAAACCGGATTACCGTGCGCGAATGACGGACGCACAGTTCACGCAGACGCGCGGCCGCGCTCTCGACCGGGTCGAGATGACGGAGGCGTTGTTCCGCGACGTCGAGCCGTCCGGAGGCCGATTCGATCGGGTCAGGTTCAACGGAGCCATGATGCGCGGCGTCGAGCTGGTCGACGTGCAGATCGGCGGTGAGATTGACCAGCTGACGATGAACGGCGTGGCTGTCGCACCGCTGATCAACGCGGGACTCGATCGGCGATGCCCGGACCGGGGCCCTCTGTCCGCGTCCGCGGCCGTCTCCGGCCAGGGATTCTGATCCGATGGACCGGACGTTCGCCGCGGAGCTGTGGTACTGGCGAGGGCCATCGCCGTTCTACTTCCTCACCGTGCCGGAGGATCAGTGCCTGGAACTGGACGCCATAGCGCCGGCCGTGAGCTACGGATGGGGCATGATCCCGGCCACTATCCGCGTCGGCACGACCGAGTGGACAACCTCTCTGTTCCCGAAGAACGGCCGCTACCTCGTCCCCGTGAAGTCCAGAGTCCGTGAGGCGGAACTCCTCGAGGACGGCGAACCCGTCACGGCCAGGATCATCGTCGATCCGTAGACGCCTGACCGTGCTGCGCGGGGGCGGCAATGGTTCGTCCCCTGGTCTTGCATGACGATCGCCTGTCGGACGTCGGCGAGCACCGTTGACTGACTTGCCGAGGACCTCTACGGTGGCCGACTGTGGTCACCATCGATGACTGGCCAGCGGTGCGACATCTGCGCAGCGACCGGCTGGATCTGGAACCCTTGCGTCCCGAGCACGCGGACGAGATGGCGCCGTTGCTCGACGACCTAGAGCTCCACACCTTTATCGGCGGCGAGCCCGCCACTCGTGACGAGCTGATGGATCGCTACACCCGGCAGGTCGTCGGCCGATCGCCGGATGGGTCGCAGGGCTGGCTCAACTGGGTCATACGCCGCCGAGACAGCGGTCAGGCCGTCGGCACTACACAGGCCACGATCAGCGAACAAGACTCCGGGCTCACCGCGGACATTGCATGGGTGATCGGCGCCTCCCAGCAGCGTCAGGGGTATGCACAGGAGGCGGCGAAGGTGATGACCCAGTGGTTGCGACACCAGGGCGTCGATGTAGTGGTCGCTCACGTGCATCCTCAACACCAGGCCTCGATGGCCGTCGCCCGCGCGGTCGGGCTCACCCCCACCGATACGGTCGTCGACGGAGAATTGCGCTGGCAGAGCTGACAGCGACTCCCCCGAAAGGGGCCGCCGGCAGACGATCCTCTGAGATACAGCAGTTTGTTCTCTCGTCACACATGCAGGCGGCCGGCCAGCGCGACTTCTCCGGTGCGCCGGTGATACTCCAGCTGCGGGTGGACCCTTCAGGTGGGCAGTGAGCGGTCCGTGACCACCTGTTTCATGACCAGCGTCGAGTTGAGCCGCTGTATCCCCGGCAGCGCCGCCAGGGTGTCGTCCTCCAACCTCTGATACCCGGCGAGGTCGGCCGTGAGCACCCGCAGTAGGTAGTCGGGGTCGCCGAACAGACGCTGGGCGTGCACAACGTTGGGCACTTCCGCCAGGGCGGCTTCGAACCCGAGCAGAGTATCGCGGTCCTCCTGCCTCATCGTGACGAACACCAGCGCCTCGAACGTCAGCCCCACCGCCGCCGGATCGATCAGCGCGCGGTAGCCGCGGATGGCGCCGGAGCGTTCCAGCTCGCGAACCCGGCGATGGCACGGGGAGACGCTGAGCTTCACGCGGGCGGCCAGGTCAGTGACGGTCATCCGACCGTCTTGCTGCAGCAGGGCAAGGATCTGCCGATCAATGCGGTCCACGGGTCAGATTCTTCCACTCGTCTGCCTCGACAGTGGAACTTTCGGCAACACTTTCCGCGCAGCTGTGCATAACGTTTGCTGCGCCCGCTTCGCCGGCCGACCGAGGGACCCACGACAGATGAATCCCAGCCTGGTGCTCACCTTCTGGGGCGTGGCGTTCCTGTTGATCGTGGTGCCCGGGCCCGATTGGGCATTCGTCCTCGCCTCCGGCCTCCGGGATCGGACCGTTGCCCCGGCCGTCGGTGGACTGATGCTCGGGTACGCACTGCTGACGGTGATCGCCGCCGCCGGCGTCGGAGCCGTCGTCACCCAGCGGCCGGTCGTCCTCACCGTTCTCACCGTGGTCGGCGCCGGCTACCTCGTCTACCTCGGCGCATCACTGCTCACCACACCATCCGCGATCCACAGCGGCACCCAGCCGGGCACCAGTTCCCCGCCCTGGAAAGTCCGGTTGGCACGAGGAGTCGGCGTCAGTGCGCTGAACCCCAAGGGGCTGCTGATCTTCCTGGCGGTGCTGCCCCAATTCACCCAGCGCGCCGGTGGCTGGCCGCTGGCCCTGCAGATCACCGCACTGGGTCTGGTCTTCGTCCTCACCTGCGGGGTCTTCTACACTGTCCTCGGTGCCAGCACCCGCGCCATCCTGCGGACCCGCCCCACCGTTGCCCGCATCGTCTCCCGCATCTCGGGCGTCGCCATGATCGTCATCGGCGTCGTCCTGGTGCTGGAACGCCTCGTCGAACTCCCCTCACCCACGTAACCACGGCATTGCGACAATGACTGCTGCGGATCGGCCTGGCGTCGGACTCGGGGAGCGGGCTGACCAAGCCGAGCAGCATCATGGTCGACAAGCTCACCACGATGCCAAGGTCCAGGCTCGGCCAGCACATCGGGGGCGTCTCTGACACCGACATGCTTGCCCTGGGGCGTGCACTGGTGGTCTTCCTCGGCCTCGCCTGAGCCATGTCCGGTGACCGAACCGCGCTCGTCGCGGAGCAGACAGGCGCGGTCGTCGAATCCCGGGATACCGGCTCAGCCGACCCGCTGGATCTGCGCGCCGAGATCCACCAGATCCTCGACGAACCTCGGGTACCCACGATCGATGTGCCACACGTCGTGCACCTCGGTGACGCCGTCGGCGGCCAGCCCGGCCAGCACCAGGCCGGCGCCGGCCCTGATGTCGGTGGCCCAGACCGGCGCGCTGGACAATGTCTCCCGGCCGCGGATGGACGCGTGGTGGCCGTCGATGCGGGCATCCGCGCCCATCCGCACCAGCTCGTCTACGAACTTGAATCGGGCCTCGAACACGTTCTCGGTGATCATCGAATGCCCGTCGGCAACCGCGGCGAGGGTCAGCGCCATCGGCTGCAGGTCGGTGGGGAATCCGGGATAGGGCAGCGTGATGAAGTCGACGGCACGCGGCCGGTCGGCCGACTCGACGGTGAATTCGCCGTCATGTGCACTGACCGTTGCCCCGGCTGCGGCCAACCGCTCCAGTGGCGCGGCCAGGTGGCGCATATCCGCGCCCCGGACCGTCACCCGGCCGCGGGTGACGGCCGCGGCGTAGGCCCAGGTGCCGGCGACCATCCGGTCGCCGACCGTGCGATGGTTGGTGGGATGCAGATCGTCGACCCCCTCGATCGTCATCGTGCTGGTGCCGGCTCCGCTGATCTGCGCCCCCATCTGCTGCAGCATCTCGGCCAGATCGACGATCTCTGGTTCCCGGGCGACATTGTCGATCACCGTCGTACCCTTGGCCAGCACCGCGGCCATCAGGATGTTCTCGGTGGCCCCGACGCTCGGGAACTCAAGCGTCACCGGCGCCCCGAGCAGAGCGTCGGCCTCCCCCACCACCGCTCCGTGCTCGATCCGCATGCGGGCGCCCAATGCTTCAAGGCCCGCCTGGTGCATATCCAGCGGCCGGGACCCTATGGCGTCGCCCCCCGGCAGCGAGACAGTGGCCCGATGGCAGCGGCCCATCAGCGGCCCCAGGACGCAGACCGATGCCCGGAACCGGGTCACCGCCGGGAAATCCGCCGCCGACGACAACTCGGCCGGGGTGCTGATCGTCACCTGCGGGCCGTCCAGCGTTACCTGGCAGCCGAGCCCGCGCAGCACATCGGCCATCAGCGGCACGTCCAGAATGTCCGGGCAGTTCGAGATGGTGGTGGTGCCCTCGGCCAGCAGAGCGGCGGCCATCAGCTTGAGGACGCTGTTTTTCGCCCCCGCCACCGTCACCGCACCGTGGAGGCGTCCCCCGCCGGTCACCAGAAACCGTTGATTCACAGTCGGCAACTCTATCGGCCGTAGGCTGGGCCGATGGCCGTGCATCTGACGCAGATCTACACCCGAACGGGTGACGACGGAACCACAGGTCTGTCCGACTTCTCCCGGGTGTCCAAGACCGATCCGCGTCTGATTGCCTACGCCGATTGCGACGAGACCAACGCCACCATCGGCATGGTGCTGGCGATCGGCCGGCCGCGGGCATCGATCGTCACGGTCCTGACCAGGGTGCAGAACGAACTGTTCGATCTGGGTGCAGATCTCGCGACTCCGGTGGTCCCTGAGCCCCAGCATCCGCCGCTGCGGATCGGCCAGGAGTACATCGACCGGCTGGAGGCCGACTGCGACGAGTTCAACAGTGGGCTCCGGACCCTTGACTCGTTCATCCTGCCGGGCGGGACCGGAGCCGGCGCCTTGCTGCATCTGGCCCGCACCGTTGCTCGTCGCGCCGAACGTAGTGCCTGGGTCCAGATCGACCGCGATCCGGACGGCACCAATGCGCTCACCGCGACCTATCTGAACCGGCTGTCGGATCTGCTGTTCATCCTGGCCAGGGTCGCCAACCCCGGCGGCGACGTGACATGGGTGCCGGGCGGGGACCGCTGAACTCAGTCACCGCCGCGGTCAGTCACCGCCGCGCTGCCTGCCGCGGAAGCCGGTGGGCGCCGACTCCAGCCACGATTGCAGCCCGGTCAGCGCGTCCTCACTCAGCGCCAACTCCAGATCGGAGCCCGCGTCGGTACATCGCACGATCATCGAGGACGGCGGCAGAAGACCGGATTCGGTGCCGGCGGGCGCCCTCCTGGTGCCCAGAACCAACGTCTGGCGGCTGAGGGTGTGCGCCGCCATCGGCAGCAGCGACAGGGCCCGGAACAACAGCAGATCGTCACCGGAGAATCGGGCCTGGCCCAGGATCCACCGTCCGCCTCCGGTCCGCGCCGCCCGCCAGGACACGTCCACACCGCCGGACCTGGACAACAGGAAACGACGGACCGGAACCACGGCGATCAGCAGCACGATCGCAACCAGCAACCCGAGGCCGATGAACTCGATGAGGTTCATGGTTGCCGGTCCGCTCGCTCCCCTCGATCGGGCCTCAGACGTCCTGCCCGGTGGCCATCATCCTGGCCCGCGCACGTCGCAGCTCATGCAGCTTCTCAGCGCTCTCGGTACCGGCCGCGACGGCCGAGTCGTACTCCGCCTTGGCCCGGCTGACGTCGATCTCGTCGGACAGCTCGGCAGCCTCCGCGAGGATCGACACGCCGTTCTTGGTGACGGACAGAAAGCCGCCGTGCACCGCGATGCCGAGCACTCCGCCTCCGGGCTCGATGATCCGGGCGGAGAATCCCTCCTGCAACTGGGCGAGCAGCGGCGCGTGCCCCGGCATCACCCCGATGTCGCCGTCGGTCGTCCTGGCGACGACCATCTGCGCCTGGCCGGACCAGATCTGGCGTTCGACGGCGACCAGGTCGACCTGCATCTCTGCCACTACTCGCTCCGCACGGTTTCTCGGTGATTTCGGTCGACTTCCCGGCAACCCATCCGTCGGCCGGCGCGCTCGACCCCGGCCTTCAGCTTACGTCGCGCCGGCGCTCGCTCGCCCTCTGATCAGCCCTGGAGCTGCTTGGCCTTCTCCAGGACCTGATCCATCCCGCCGATGTTCAGGAAGGCCTGTTCCGGCACGTTGTCGTATTCGCCCTTGGCGATCTTGTCGAATGCCTCGATGGTGTCCGGCAGCTCGACATATGACCCCTCCATGCCGGTGAACTGCTTGGCCACGAAGAAGTTCTGGCCGAGAAACCGCTCCATCCGCCGGGCCCGGCCGACGACCAGTTTGTCCTCCTCGGAGAGCTCGTCCATGCCCAGAATGGCGATGATGTCCTGCAGCTCCTTGTTCTTCTGCAGGATCCGCTTCACCTCCTGGGCCACCCGGTAGTGCTCCTCGCCCACGTACTGCGGGTCCAGGATCCGAGAGGAGGACGACAGCGGGTTCACCGCCGGATAGATGCCCTTCTCGGTGATCGCCCGGTCCAGCTCAGTGGTGGCGTCCAGGTGCGCGAAGGTGGTGGCCGGCGCCGGGTCGGTGTAGTCGTCGGCGGGCACGTAGATCGCCTGCAGCGAGGTGATCGACTGGCCGTGGGTGGAGGTGATGCGCTCCTGCAGCTCGCCCATTTCGTCGGCCAGCGTGGGCTGGTAGCCGACCGCGGACGGCATCCGCCCCAGCAGCGTGGAAACCTCGGAACCGGCCTGCGTGAACCGGAAGATGTTGTCGATGAACAGCAGCACGTCCTGGTGCTGCTCGTCACGGAAGTACTCGGCCATGGTCAGCGCCGACAACGCCACCCGCATCCGGGTGCCGGGCGGCTCGTCCATCTGGCCGAAGACCAGCGCCGTGTCCGCGATCACGCCGGACTCCGTCATCTCGGTGATCAGATCGTTGCCCTCGCGGGTGCGCTCACCGACGCCGGCGAACACCGAGGTGCCGCCGAAGTTCTTGGCGACCCTGGTGATCATCTCCTGGATGAGCACCGTCTTGCCGACGCCGGCACCACCGAACAGGCCGATCTTGCCGCCCTGCACGTACGGGGTCAGCAGGTCGATCACCTTGATGCCGGTGACCAGCTGCTCGGTCTTGCCCTCCAGCTGATCGAAGGCAGGCGGCTTCCGGTGGATGCCCCAGTGCTCGGCATCCTCGCCGGTACCCGGCTCATCGAGGCAGGCGCCCAGGGCGTTGAACACGTGCCCCTTGACGACGTCGCCGACCGGGACCGTGATCGGGCCGCCGGTGTCGTCCACCTGGACACCGCGGACCAGACCGTCGGTGGGCTGCATCGAGATGCAGCGGACGATGTTGTCGCCCAGGTGCAGCGAGACCTCCAGGGTCAGCGTCCGATCGATGCCGCCCCCGGACACCTTGACGTGCAACGCGTTGTTCAGCTCCGGAACCGAACCGCGCGGGAACTCGACGTCGACGACCGGCCCGATGACCCGGACAACACGTCCGGTCACCCTCGCCGAATCGGACGCGCCGCCCGGCTCGTAGCTGGCCGGCGAATACTGGGTGGCTACTGGAGTGCTCATGACTGTCCTGTCTAGTTCTCTTCGGTGGAGGCGGCCGCGAGGGCGTCGGCGCCGCCGATGATCTCGGTCAGTTCCTGGGTGATCTGTGCCTGCCTGGCCTGGTTCATCTGACGGCTCAGAGTGCGGATGATGTCGTTGGCGTTGTCGGTTGCTGCCTTGCAGGCGGCCCGCCTGGCCGCGGACTCGCTGGCCGCCGAGTCCAGCAGCGCCGCATAGATCCGGGTGGTGACGTACTTCGGCAGCAACGCGTCCAGCAGTGCGTCGGCCGCCGGCTCGAACTCATACGCCGGCAGCGGGCCGCCCGGAGCGTCGTCACCGACGTATTCGATCTCCAGCGGTGCCACCCGGCGGGCGTTGGGGACCTGGGAGAGCATCGAGACGAACCGGGTGCTGACCACGTGGATCTCGTCCACGCCTTCGACACCGCCTTCGACTCCCCCGCCGCCGCGGCCGTCACCGCCGTCGGTCTGGTTGCCGCTGCCGGCCAGGAACGGCGGCATGATCGCCGCCGCCGCCCGCTCGGCGTCGGCATAACTCGGCCGTTCGGAGAAGCCGGTCCAGGAGTCGGCGATCGGACGCTGCCGGAAGGTGTAGTAGCCAAGCCCCTTGCGCCCGATCAGGTAGAGCACCGGCTCCTTGCCCTGTGAACGGAGCAGAGCCGACAGTTCTTCCGCCGCCTTGATGGCGTTGGCGTTGTATCCGCCGCACAGCCCGCGGTCGGAGGTGACCAGCAGGATCGCAGCCCGTTTGGGTTCCGGGCGCTCGTTGAGCAGCGGGTGGTCGAGGGTTGATGCCGATGCCAGCGCGGAGAGCACCTCGGTGATCCGCTCCGCATACGGCGTGGACGCCTCGACGGCGGACTGCGCCTTGGCGATCCGCGAAGTCGCGATCAGCTCCTGCGCCTTGGTGATCTTCTGCGTCGACCTGACGCTCCTCACCCGCTGTTTCAGCACGCGTGCCTGTGCGGCCATGCGTCACCTCCCCTGTCGAGTGCCGATACCTGGTTGCCGCACGGTCACCGCTTCGTCGGCGGCGCAGGCCTGCGGACCTGCACGCGTTCCTGGCCGACGGCGTCGGCGTCCATGGGGTTCGCCTGTTTCTCGTTGCCCAGCAACGGTTTCCCGTCCGAGGTGGTGAACGACTGGGCGAACTCGGAGAACGAGGCGTCCAGTGCCGCCACGACATCGTCGCCCAACGCACCGGACTCCCTGATGGCCGCCAGTGGTGAGTTCGGCACGTGCCGCAAGTACTCCAGATACTCCGATTCGAACCGTCTGATGTCCGCCACCGGCACCTCGTCCAGGTACCCCTTGGTGCCCGCCCACACCGACACGGCCTGCTCCTCCATCGGGAACGGTGTGTACTGCGGCTGCTTCAGGAGCTCTACCAGTCGGGAGCCGCGGGCCAGTGACCGCTTCGACGTCGGATCCAGATCGGAGCCGAACGCGGCGAATGCCTCCAGCTCGCGGTAGGCCGAGAGGTCAAGTCGCAAGGTGCCGGACACCGTGCGCATCGCCTTGGTCTGCGCCTTGCCGCCGACCCGGGACACCGAGATGCCGACGTTGATGGCCGGCCGCACACCGGCATTGAACAGGTCGGATTCCAGGAAGCACTGACCATCTGTGATCGAGATGACATTGGTCGGGATGAAGGCGGACACGTCGTTGGCCTTCGTCTCGATGATCGGCAGGCCGGTCATCGAACCGCCGCCCAGGTCGTCGGACAGCTTCGCGCAACGCTCCAGCAGCCGCGAGTGAAGGTAGAAAACGTCACCGGGATAGGCCTCCCGACCCGGCGGACGACGCAGCAGCAACGAAATCGCCCGGTAGGCCTCAGCCTGCTTGGTCAGATCGTCGAACACGATCAGCACGTGATTGCCCTGGTACATCCAGTGCTGGCCGATCGCGGAGCCGGTGTACGGGGCCAGCCACTTGAAGCCGGCCGAGTCGGACGCCGGGGCCGCGACGATGGTGGTGTACTGCAGGGCGCCGGCCTCCTCCAACGCCGCCCGGACGCCGGCGATGGTGGAGCCCTTCTGGCCGATCGCGACATAGATGCATCGCACCTGCAGCTTCGGATCGCCGGTGTCCCAGTAGGATTTCTGGTTCAGGATGGTGTCGACGCAGACGGCGGTCTTGCCGGTCTTGCGGTCGCCGATGATCAGCTGCCGCTGGCCGCGGCCGATCGGAGTCATCGAGTCGATGGCCTTGATGCCGGTCTGCAACGGCTGTCCCACTTCCTGCCGCTGCACCACCGACGCGGCCTGCAGCTCCAGCGCCCGCTGCTCTTCCGCCTTGATCTCGCCGAGCCCGTCGATGGGCTGGCCGAGCGGGTTGACCACCCGGCCGAGGAAGGCGTCGCCGACCGGAACCGACAACACCTCGCCTGTCCTGGTCACCTCCTGCCCCTCCTCCAGGGTGTTGGCGTCGCCCAGGATGACGGCGCCAATCGAGCGCACGTCCAGGTTCAGCGCCACTCCCAGCACCCCGCCGGGGAACTGCAGCAGCTCGTTGGCCATCGCCGACGGCAGGCCCTCCACCGTGGCGATCCCGTCGCCGGTGCTCGCGATGATCCCGACCTCTTCGCGGGTCACCTCGGGTGAGTAGTCGGAGACGTAGCTCTCGATCGCGGAGCGGATCTCGTCGGAGGAGATCGTCAACTCGGTCATCGCGTTCCGTTCTGTATCGGTGGGGCACGGTATGTAGATGGCACGGTATGTAGATGGCACGGTATGTAGATGGCGCGGTGTGTAGATGGCTCGGTATTTCTCAGAGGGCTCGACATGTAGACGGCTCGGTGTGTGGGAAGCTCAGCCGGCCATCCGGCGCCTCAGGACGGCCAGCCGGCCGGCGACGCTGCCGTCGATGACTTCGTCGCCGACGGTAAGCCGCAGGCCGCCGGCCAATTCCGGGTCGACCTCGATGTGCAGCGCCAGCGGCCGGCCGTAGATGCGTTGCAGCGCAGCAGCCAGCCGGGCGCGCTGCTGGTCGTCCAGTTCGACGGCGCTGTGCACTTCGGCGACCAGCTCGCTCTTGCGCTCGGCCGCCTGCTCGACCAGCTCGCGGATGCCCTTGGAGAACGAGCGGCCTCCGGTGTTCCCCGCCAGCCCGGCCAGCAGTTCGGTGGTGAGTGGGTTCGCCCGGTCGTGCAGCAGCCTGCCGATCAGCGCCGCGCGTCCGTCCGGATCGGCAGTGGGATCGTCCAGCAGCACCGCGAGGTCGGGATTGGCGTCGACGATCCGGCCGAACCGGAACAGCTGGTCCTCAACCTCGTCAAGAGCTCCGACACGTTCCGCGCGCAGGAACAGCGCCGTGCGGCCGAGCCGTTCCAGCCCGTCCCGCAGATCGGCGCCGCTGGCCCAGGGTCGGCCGACAGCATCCTTGGCGATGGAGACCGTCGCCGGGTGGACCTTGCCGTCCAGCAGCCGGCCGATCAGTGCGGTCCTGTTGTCGGTCGAGGTGGTCGCCTCGGACAGGGTGCGACGCAGCGCCGGCTGCGAGCGCAGCACCCCGGCAACCGCCACCAGCTCGCTGCCGATCCCCCCGAGATCGGCGTTGGACAGCTCCGCGGCGTCGGCCACCAGCCTGCGGGTCAGTTCATCCAGCGCCTGGAGGCTCGCGATGTGGTGCATCAGCGCTCCAGATCGGCCAGGAAGCGCTCGACGGTGCGGCGCTTGAGCGCGTCGTCCTGCAGCGATTCGCCGACCACCTTGCCGGCCAGGTCGACCGACAGCCGGCCGAGGTCGCCGCGGAGTTCGGCGACGATCTGGGAGCGCTGGCTCTCCAACTGCGTCCGACCGGCGGCGGCGATCCGCTCCGACTCGGACTTGGCCGCGGCCAGCATGTCGTCCTTGATCGCCTGGGCCTGAGCCCTGGCGTCCTCGCGGATCTTGGCGGCCTCCTCACGGGCGCCGGCCAGCTGCTGCCGGTATTGCTCGAGCGCCGCCTTGGCCTCGTTCTGCGCCTGCTCGGCCTTCTGGATGCCGCCCTCGATGGCCGAGGTGCGTTCGGCGTATGCCTTCTCGAACATCGGCCAGACGAACTTGGCCAGCACCCCGACCAGCAGCGCGAAGCCGATGGCGGCGATCAGTATTTCGCCCAACGGCAGGCCGATGGGGTTTGTCGCCTCCGCTGCGGCGAAGAATGCAGTGATGGACATCAGGGCCTATCCCTCGGTTCGTTGGTTCTTCGATGACGACGCAGGTACGTGGGCGAACATCGCGGGTGTGGTCAGAGGATGAACGGAACGACGAACCCCAGGAGAGCCAGAGCTTCGGACACGGCGAAGCCGAGGAAGGCGTACGTCCTGGTCAGGCCGGCCGACTCGGGCTGGCGGGCGGTCGACTGGATGTAGCTGGCCCAGACGATGCCCACGCCGATACCCGGGCCGATGGCAGCCAGGCCGTACCCGATGGTGCCGAGGTTTCCCGAGATGTTGACATTGGTCTCGGCGAGGTTCTGCAGGACAGACATGGAGGTCGTTCTCCCTTTCGATGGTGCCGGTTACTGGCCCCGCACCTACGGGCCCAGGTGGTGCTGGTCGGTACCGGGTGGGTACCGGTGCTCAGTGCGAGTCGGCCAGTGACCCTTCCAGGTAGATGGCCGTGAGCAGGGTGAAAACGTAGGCCTGCAGGGCGCAGATCAGGAGCTCGAAGAAGACCAGAACCAGGCTGGCCGCGCCGGGCAATACGAACAGCGCGTAGCCGGCCCCGCCCTGTTCCAGCAGGAAGATGGTGCCGACAGCGGCGACTCCGACCAGCATGTGGCCGGCGAACATGTTGGCGAACAGCCGGACCGACAGGGTGAACGGCCGCAGGATGATGTTGGAGAGGAACTCGATCGGGATCAGCAGGATGTGCATGTACCACGGAATGCCGGGAATGAAGGTCTGCAGCTTGAGATACCCGAGGAAGCCGTGTTTCCTGATGCCGACGGCGTTGTAGATGATCCACACCAACGCGGCCAGCAGGACCGGGATGGCGAAGTGCGAGGTCACCGGCAACTGCGCGACCGGAACCAATTCCCACATGTTCATCATCAACACGAAGACGAACATGGAGGCCAGGAAACCGGCCCACTTCCTGCCGTGCTGACCGAGGATCTCGATGGCGATGCCGTTGCGGACGAACCCGTACACGGATTCGCCGGCGAACTGCATCTTGCTGGGCACCACGGCCGCCCTGCGGGCGGAAGCCAGGAAGAACGCGACAATGATGATCACACCGAGGACCAGCAACACCATGGCCTTCATGGACGCGATGACCGACCCGTCACCGATCTTGTCGAAGAAGAAGGAATGCTCGACGCTGGGCGGAGTGAAACCTTCTCCCTCTGCCCCGAGGTAGCGGCTCGCGGCCGGCAGCACGAGACTCACTCGGTCTCCCTTCGGGTGCTGGCCGGAGGCGGCCCTGGCTGGGGGTCGATCGGTCGCGTCACCGCGGGGGCCGTGTGCCCTGCTCTGGCTACGACGGCGTAGATCCCGAGGGCCATTCCGATGATCAGCCCGACCGGTGTGGCAAAACGCGTGTCCCACCAATGGTCGAGAAGCCACCCGATCCCGCCCCACACGACGAACCCGCCGATCAGGGTGGAGACCACCGCCCAACCCTCGTTCGCACCGGAGTGATCCGAACCGGGTCGTGGCCGCATGTTCATGGCAAGACGGACTCTAGCAGCCGGTCAGGGATGATCCTGCACGCAGGGTGAGCATCTTCTACATCGGGTCGAAGACGGCTGTCCCTATCGTTCTGCTCCGGCCTCGGGGTCGACATAGAAGATCTTCGTGGTCCACACGTACCGCATGTGGGCGCCCAGCCAGCAGAACAGTCCGAGCCCGATGCTTCCGGCCATCCATCGGGTGTCGATGGCGCCGTCGCGCGGGATCAGCACCAGCACGAACCCGAGCGCAATGATCTTGACAACGTAGCTGCCCAGCGCCGCCGGCATCACCAGTCTCGGGCTGCGCTTGCCGGCCTTGGCGATCGCCACGGCGGAGACGGTGAAGAACAACCCGACGATCATGGTGCCGACCGCCGCGCCCCACCCGGCCCTTGAGCCGGATACCAGTGCCCCGGCCAGCACCAACGCGGCGCCGGCGACCAGCAGAACCGCCCAGCAGAGGGGCATGTGCCCCAGCGACCAGACCCCTCCGGCCCTCGATCGGTGGGCCGCTCTCTCTGCTACACCGAGATCCACCAACGGCCGGTGCTCCCCCTGGCTCACCGCCGGGCTGTGACGCACGGTCGGCAGTGCCTCGTCCCCGATGGCGTCGCGGGGTCGGCGGGCATCATCGAGGTGTCCGCTCATGTCGCCGCGCCGGTGCTGGCCCTGGCCCGGCTCAACTTGCGGGCCCTGACCCTGGGCCAGGCCGAGATCACCGCCGCGAACATCATCAACCCGAACGCCGGGGCGATCGCTACCGTCCACGGCATGAACGCCAGCGACACCGCGCTGCCGGACAGCACCGCCGCCCACAGGTAGAAGATCAGCACCGCCTGCCGGTGGGTGTGGCCGATGTTCAGCATCCGGTGGTGCAGATGCCGTTTGTCGGCACTGAACGGATGCCGGCCTTCCTTGGTGCGTCTGATCACGGCCAGGAAGAAGTCCAGCAGCGGGATGAACACCACCGCCAGCACCACGAACAGCGGGGCCAGCAGCGCGATGGTGGACCGGGGGCCGTAGGACGACGAGTTGAGCTTGCCGCCGGCACTGACGATGGCTGCCGCCATGGTGAGGCCGATGAACATGGAGCCCGAGTCGCCCATGAAGATCCGCGCCGGATAGAAGTTGTGCGGTAGGAAACCCAGGCAGGCGCCGATCAGGGCGGCGGCGATCAGCGGCGGCTGCGAGGCGTCCGTGAGGTTCTGCGACGCCGCCAGCTGATGTGCGGAGAACACGAAGACGCCCACCGCCGAGATCAATGCGACGCCGGCCAGCAGCCCGTCCAGCCCGTCGATGAAGTTCATCGCGTTGGTCAGCACGACGGTGATCAGCACCGTGATCACCAGGCCCTGCGCCTGGCCCAGCGAGACCAGGGTGCCGCCGTCGTCCAGCGGCAACCACACCGTTGTCCATTGCACTCCGAAGATCACCAGCACACCGGCCGCCAGCACCTGGCCGGCCAGCTTGGTCACCGCGTCCAGGTCGAACTTGTCGTCGAGCACGCCGACCAGGCAGATCAGGGCGCCGGCGACCAGCACCCCGGCGATCTCCGATGTGGTGCTGAACGCGTCCTGCAGCCGCGGCAGCTGCAGCGCCACCAGTACCCCGGCCGCCACTCCGGCGTAGAGAGCGACACCACCCATCCGCGGTGTCGGCAGTTTGTGCACGTCGCGATCCCTGATCGCGGTGACCGCCCCCAATCGGCCGGCAATCACCCGGACCAGACCGGTGACGAGAAAGGTGACCAGCGCCGCCGTCGCGAGCACCAGCGCGTATTCGCGCGCCGGTATGAGGATGGACACCGGCCAAGGGTAGACGCGTGCCGCCGGCGGGAGATCCAGCCGGATCGATGGAACCTCGGCCGGTGGACAGGCGTCCCAACGATGTAGCACCGAAACGACGTAGCACCGAAACGACGCAGCACCGAACGGAGCGACGAACCGGAGGTTCCACGCCGGGACCGACGAGGGGACGTCGCAGGGTTTCCCGCCGGGCTGCGCTCCCACGCCGGGGGCGGCCACGGGCCCGATGTTCGACGGACGAGTCGAGTGTCGGGCCCGAAGCCTTTCTGCTGCTGGCCGCTCAGTCGCCGGCGGCGACGACCTCGCCGACCACGTCCCTGATGCGGTCGAGTTCGACGGCTCCCTGACGCAGCACCCGCGGAAAGTCACCGGTGAGGTCGACGACGGTCGATGCCACGCCGAGCGGGCATGGCCCTCCGTCCAGGTATACCGAGACGTCATCCAGCAGCTGTTCCTCGGCCTCGGCTGCGGTGACGGCCGGTGCTCTCCCACTGCGGTTGGCGCTCGACACGGCCATCGGACCCACCGCGCGCAGCAGGTCCAGCGCCACCGGGTGCAGTGGCATCCGCACCATCACCGTGCCCTGGGTGTCGCCCAGATTCCACTGCAGGGACGGCGCGTGCTCCACCACCAGCGACAGTCCCCCTGGCCAGAACGCCTCGATCAACCGGCGCATCGTCGGGGTCGGCGCGGTGACCAGACCGTCCAGCGTCGACCACGATCCGACCAGCACCGGAACCGGCATGTCCGGACCGCGGCCCTTGGTGGCCAGCAACTTCTGCACCGCCGCGGAGTTGAACGCGTCCGCGCCGATGCCGTAGACCGTGTCGGTCGGCAGCACCACGAGTTCGCCGGAGGCGGCCTGTCGGCCGGCCGCCTCCAGGCCGGCGCGCCTGGCCACCGGGTCGGCGCAGTCGAAGGTCGTCACCGGGACAGTCTGGCAGCCACCCGATATCGCCGCCGCGGCTACCCGCCACCGCAGGTGTCCGCCCATCGCCACCGCCGGGAAGGTCCGCGGAACTCGCGCTGCGACCGGAGCGAGCCGGCCATACGGTATAACCGCCCATCGACGCCCGGCGGTTCGCCGCAGGGCGAGCGGTCCCTCACCGAGGAGGTCCGTTGACCACACCGGAGCATGCCATCAGCCGCCCGCACGACGATCCGCGGATGCGCCGACGGGTGACCAGGAAGGTCACCCGGCGGCTCGCGCCGTTTCTCGTGCTGCTGTACTTCATCAACTACCTGGACCGGACGAACATCGGCTTCGCCGGGCCCAACGGGATGAGGGACGACCTGCACCTCACCGGCGCCGCCTTCGGGCTGGCGTCCGGCTTGTTCTTCGCCGGCTACCTGTTGCTGGAGATCCCCAGCAATCTCGCGCTGCACCGGTTCGGCGCCCGTCGCTGGATCGCCAGGATCATGGTCAGCTGGGGCATCGTCGCCGGATGTATCGCGTTCGTCCCGAACGCCGGATGGCTGTATGCGTTGCGGATCCTGCTGGGCGTCGCGGAAGCCGGTTTCTTTCCCGGCATCATCCTGTATCTGACGTACTGGTATCCGAAGCGGGAACGTGCCCTTGCCGTCAGCCTGTTCATGGTGGCGGTGCCGTTGTCGTCGGTGCTCGGCGCGCCACTGTCGGCTCTGCTCATCCAGCACGGCCACAACCTGCTGTTCGGGCTGGCCGGCTGGCGCTTCATGTTCCTGGTGGAGGGCCTGCCGGCGGTGCTGATCGGCATCGTCTGCTGGTTCTACCTGACCGACCGGCCCAAGGACGCGACGTGGCTGCAGCCCGAGGAACGGGAGTGGCTGCAGGCCGAGATGGACTTCGAGGAGTCCCAGACCTCACAGCGCTACCATCTTCCGACCCGCAAGTCGCTGACGAATCCGCGCGTCTGGTCGCTGGCGTTCGTCTACTTCGGCGCCGTCTACGGGCTCTACGCGATCAGCTTCTTCCTGCCGACCATCATCAAGGGCTTCTCCGCCCAGTTCGGCACCAAGTTCTCCATCGTCCAGACCGGGCTGATCACCGCTATCCCCTGGGCCTTCGGCGCGGTGGCGATGCTGCTCTGGGCCAGGCACGGTGACCGCCGCGGGGAACGTGTCTGGCATGCCGCCATTCCGCTGTTCGTCGGCGGTGCGGCGATACCGGTGGCTCTTTATATGGGCTCGCCGTACACCGCGATGATCGCCGTGACGGTGTGCTGCATCGGTATCTGTTGCGCGTTGCCCGCGTTCTGGCCGCTGCCGACGGTCTTCCTCTCCGGCGCGGCTGCGGCCGCCGGCATCGCCCTGATCAACTCGATCGGCAACTCCGCCGGATTCCTCGCGCCGTATCTGACCGGCTGGTTCGCCGACCTGACCGGCTCGCAGAAGACGGGCATGTGGGTCATCGGAGCGGTGATGGTGCTCGCCGGTTGCCTGGCACTGGCCTTGAAGGCGACGCCGCGCCCGGACGACGCGGCGGCGCTGGAGCCCGACCTGACCGGCGCCCGATAGGCCCGATAGGCCCGATAGGAAGGTAGGTCAGAATCAGCCATGCCCAGCACCCCCGCGCCGCCCGGCGCCGAACCCTACGCCGCCGAGGCGCCCACCCGCACCGAGCGTCTGGACCGGCTCCCGTTCACCGGTAAACACGCCAGGCTGCTGGTCGGTTCCGGTGTCGGCTGGGCCCTGGACGCCATGGACGTCGGCCTCATCTCGTTCGTGATGGCCGCTCTCGCCATCCAGTGGCACTTGACAAGTACACAGGTGTCATGGGTCGGGTCGATCGGGTTCGCCGGGATGGCCGTGGGCGCGGCGGTCGGCGGCTGGCTGGCCGACCGGATCGGGCGCCGCGGCGTGTTCGTCGCCACCCTGGTGATCTACGGCCTGGCCACCGGTGCCTCAGCGCTCACGGCGACGCTGGCCGTCCTGCTGGTGTTCAGGTTCGTCGTCGGCCTGGGACTTGGCGCCGAACTCCCGGTCGCTTCTACCCTGGTCAGCGAGTATGCGCCGGCCAGGATCCGCGGCCGCGTGGTGGTACTGCTGGAGGCGTTCTGGGCGGTCGGCTGGCTGGCAGCCGCGCTGCTCGGCTACTACGTCATCCGCGACCATCACGACGGCTGGCGCTGGGCCCTCGCGGTCGGCGCGATCCCCGCGCTCTACGCGATCGTCGTCCGGCGCACGCTGCCGGAGTCGGTGCGTTTCCTGGAGTCCAAGGGGCGGCAGGACGAGGCGGAACAGGCGGTCCGGAGCTACGAAGCCGCCGCTGGCCGGAAAGAGCCGCCGCTCGGGGCTCTCCCGGCGGCAAGGGTAGAGCCGCGAACCTTGTCGGCCACCAAGCTCTTCGCCGGCGGCCTGCGTCGCCGGACCGTCGCGCTGTGGCTGGTCTGGTTCTTCGTCAACTTCGCGTACTACGGCGCCTTCATCTGGCTGCCCAGCCTGCTGGTCCGGACCGGCCTGACGTTGACCCAGTCGTTCGGCTACGCCCTGCTGATCACCATTGCGCAGCTCCCCGGATACGCGGTGGCCGGCGTACTGATCGAGATCTGGGGCCGGCGGACCACGCTGGCCACCTTCCTGGTCGGGTCCGCTACCTCGGCCGGACTGTTCGCGCTGGCGCACACCCACTCGACCGTCCTGATCGCCGGTTGTCTGCTGTCCTTCTTCGCGCTGGGCGCCTGGGGTGCGGTGTATGCCGTCACACCGGAGGTTTATCCGACCCCGCTGCGGGCCACCGGCGCGGGCTGGGCCGCCGGATTCGGCCGCCTCGCCTCCATCCTGGCGCCGCTGTCGGTGCCGTGGCTGCTGAACGTGGGCTGGGGCACCGCGCTGGTGTTCTGGGTGTTCGCCGCCGCCTATCTGACCGCAGCCGCTGCGTCCCTGCTGCTACCCGAGCTGACCGGCCGTCGGCTGCCGGACTGATCGGCGCCTCGGACCGGCTGCCCGCGGGTCAGGGTTCAGCCGGCGACCCGCCGCGGCAAGGCCCGCCGCGCTCGCCAGATGCCAGATCCCGTGACCCTGCAGCGCTGAGTCCGGACGGCACCAGCGGCCCCCGGTGCGGGTCATCGCATTGACCACCGCACCGGCCGCCAGAACGGCGAGCGGCCCTACCAGACCGATCAACTGCCGGGGCCGTCGAACGGCCATCACGCCGATGTCGGTAACCATCACGCCAATCGTCGACCACAGCGACACGTCGTGGATCCGGTGGGACAGCTCGTCACCTGGGCCGTGAAAACCCATGCTGCCCACACCGTTCGCCGCCATCGCCAGGCACAGCGCGCGCCCGCGCACCGACCCGCCGGCTTCCGGCCACAACCGGCAGGCAGCCAGCAGATAGGCCGCCGAGGTGATGGTGTTCACCGGTTGCGCGATCAACCCGGGATGCAGCCGCTCCCCGTCCGCCGCGGCGGGATGCTCCGCATCAGGCCTGCGCCAGTGGGACACCACTGCCGCCCAGGCTGGTAGCGGGATCTCGACCTTGACGGGACCAGTCTAGGGCGAATCGGCTCGGAGATCGTCGAACGACATGGTCACCTGGGCATTGGTCGCCGTCCCGGACAGGTAGGGGTTGAGGCCGAGAGCTCCAGGTGCCTGCCAGCCCACCGAGTTGTCAGTGACCGATCGCTGCCAAGCCGCGGGCTCCGGCGTTCCTGCTGCCCAGACCTTCGCCCGGACCGTGGTGGGAGAGGCACCGATGACCTGCACCCGGGCCCGAAGCACAGCGCCCGGCGCGTACACGAGCCCCGGCAGGGTCAACTGGGTTTGCAGAGTGGTCTCGCCCGAACCATCCGGATTGAATCTCGCGAGCGACGAACCACGGGCGTCCGGCCAGGTCGGGTGATCGGTCACCTCGCCCAGAACCCGACCGCCCCGAAGCAACGCCGGCACCGTCTCACCGTGTGAGTCGTCGTGCTCGAGATGGAACTCCAGGTTGCGCCTGGCCCAGGCCGGCGCGCAGGCCTTGAGGCCAGAATTCTGCGGCCTCCCTGTCCTGGGCAATTGTCCGCTACACCGGCAGGGACACGACATGCCTGCACACGACTGTCGGTGCCCGCCGTTAGGTTTCAATCATGACCAAACCGCCGGCTGAACCTTCACCCCCTGGTCTTGTGGTGGTGATCGACGCACTCGACACTGCGCTACTGGCCGAGTTTTGGAGCAGTGCACTGCGGTACGAGCAGCAGGGATCGGTTGCGCAGTTCCGGGTGCTGGTGCCACCCAGCGGCGACGGGCCGGCGGTCCTGATCCAGCAGGTGCAAGGGACCGACGCCAGCTCGAACAGGGTTCACCTTGACCTGCATGTGTCTGATCGCGAGTCCGAGACGCGGCGTCTCATCGCGAAAGGCGCCCGGCGGCTCCGGGACGGAGCACTGGCAGAACTGCGGTGGATCACGATGGCTGACCCGGAGGGCAACGTCTTCGACATCGTGGAGGATCCGCCGGTGTCATCACCCTGAGGCGTGTGAGCGCAGGCCGGTGCGGATCCGTTGCGTGATGCGGACGCGCACGGTTCTGTGCCGCAGCGGCGGCAGCACCAACCAACCTGGGATCGGCGTGCCGAAGGCGTGGGCAAGCCGCCAGAACTCGGTGACCAGGATCTGCTCGCGCACAGGCCGGTCGGTCAACTCGTTCCTGTCGCAGCTCAGGCAGCCGCTCACCCGGTCCATCTCAGCCGATGCATCTCATCGGAAGGGGTCGTCGGGGGGCCGATCCGGCAGCGTCACCCGCCGGGCGGTGACGAACCGCGGGCGTCCGGCCAGGTCGGGGTGATCGGTCACCTCGTCCAGAACCCGACGGCCCCGCAGCATCGCCGGCACCGTCTCACCGTGTGAGTCGTCGTGCTCGATGGCCAGCAGCCCGCCCGGCTTCAGCATCGCCGCGGCCACCGAGACCAACGGGCGGATCACATCCAGACCGTCAACCCCGGCGAAGACGGCCTGCGGCGGATCGTGCACCCCAACCTCGGGATCGACCGGTGTGCCCGCCGGCACGTAGGGAGGATTGGCCGTCACCAGGTCGACCGAGCCGTCCAGGTCGAACAGCAGTCGGGGGTCGGTGATGTCGCCGCCGCGCAGCTCGACCGGTGAGCCCCCGTGCTCGAGGTGGAACTCCAGGTTGCGCCTGGCCCAGGCCAGCGCCCCGGCCTCGCGTTCGACAGCGATCACCCTGGCGTCCGGCCGGTGGGCGGCGATGGCCAGCGCCACCACGCCGCTGCCGGTGCACAGATCGACCACGACCGGAGAGCGGACGTCGCGGATACCGGCCACCGCCCAGTCGACCAGCAGCTCGGTCTCCGGGCGCGGGATGAACACCCCTGGCCCGACTTGGACGGTGGCACTGCCCAAGTGCACCGAGCCGATGATGTGCTGCAGCGGGATGCGCTGCTCCCGCCGGTCGATGAGATGCTGGTAGTGCTCGACCCACCCGGATTCCACCAGCGGGTGCAGTCCGAGCCGGGTGCGCTGGATGCCGAGCGACCATGCGGCCAGTTCCTCGGCATCGGCCTGCGGTGACGGCACCCCGGCCGCGGTCAGCCGTTCGGTGGCCGCCTTGATCGCCACCCGGAGGGATTCACGCGCCACTCGGGTCGCCTCCGGCGCTGGTCAGCCGTTCGGCCCGGTCGGCGGCTTCCAGCGCGTCCAGCGCACCGTCGAGATCACCGTCAAGCACCGCGTCCAGGTTGTAGGCCTTGTAGCCGACCCGGTGGTCGGCGATCCGGTTCTCGCCGAAGTTGTAGGTGCGCACCCGTTCGGACCGGTCCACAGTCCGGACCTGGGAGCGACGGGCATCGGCGGCGACCGCGTCGGCCTGTTCCCGGGCGGCGATCAGCAGCCGGGACCGCAGGATCCGCAGTGCCTGCTCCTTGTTCTGCAGCTGTGATTTCTCGTTCTGGCAGCTGACGACGATGCCGGTCGGCAGGTGGGTGATGCGTACCGCGGAGTCGGTGGTGTTCACCGACTGACCGCCCGGGCCTGACGAACGGAAGACGTCGATCCGCAGATCATTCGGGTCGACCACCACGTCCACCTCTTCGGCCTCCGGGGAGACGAACACCCCCACCGCGGACGTGTGGACCCGTCCCTGGGATTCCGTCACCGGAACCCGTTGCACCCGGTGCACGCCGCCTTCGTACTTGAGCCGCGCCCACACCCCGTCGGCCGGTGCCGGACTGCCGGCTGACTTGACGGCCACCGTCACCGAGGTGTATCCGCCGAGGTCGGATTCGGTAGCCGAGAGCACCTCGGTCTTCCAGCCGCGGCGCTCGGCGTAGCGCAGGTACATCCGGAGCAGGTCCCCGGCGAACAACGCCGATTCCTCGCCGCCCTCCCCGGCCTTCACCTCGAGGATCACATCCTTGGCGTCGTCCGGGTCGCGCGGGGCGAGCAGCTGCGAGAGGGTCGATTCGAGTTCGGCCACCCGGACCGACAGCACCTCGGCCTCGGCGGCGAAGCCGGCGTCTTCGGCGCCCAGCTCGGTGGCGGCCTGCAGGTCCCCGCGCACGGCGTCCAGCTCCCGGGCCGCCCGGACAATCGGGGCGAGTTCGGCGTAGCGGCGCCCGAGCCGCCGCGCCATCGCCTGGTCGGAGTGCACGGCCGGATCGGCCAGCTCGGTCTCCAACTTGGCGTACTCGGCCACCAGATCGGGCGCTGCCCGGCTCGGGGCTGCCATCGGCTTTCTCGCTTCGGTATCGAGGTTCGGTCGGGGAACCGGTCAGGGGAACTGATTGTCCGGGCCTCAATCAGCCCGGGACGCCAAGCGGCGCCCGCCGGCACTGGAGCCGGGCGGGCGCCGCCTGAGGGGACTAACGGGTGCGCTTGCCGTAACGCGCCTCGAACCGCGCGACCCGGCCGCCGGTGTCCAGAATCTTCTGCTTGCCGGTGTAGAACGGGTGGCAGTTGGAGCAGACCTCGACCGTAATCTTGCCGGCGGTCTGAGTGCTCCTGGTGGTGAAAGTGTTGCCGCAGCCGCACGAGACCTCGGTCTGCACGTACTCCGGGTGGATGCCTGTTTTCATGTCGGATCCTCTCTGTTGGCCGCCGGGTCGGTGTCCGCTGGATGCGGGCGCCGTGAACCGGAGCCGGGATTCTTGCGCCCCATCGGTCGCAGTCGAGCACCATCGTCGTCGAACACGGTCGTTGTCGGACACGGTCGTTGTCGAGCACGGTGTGCAGGACGGACGGCCTGGAGCACGGAAAGTGTGCCATGACGGGGCGCTGGGGACATAACGGCCGGCGCCCTGGGGGTATTCCCGCCGCGGGCCGGCACGACGGTGGTCGGGCGCTTAGTCGTTGCCAGGCGTGTTCTTGGCGACCTGCATCAGGAACTCGATGTTGGTGTGCGACTTGCGGAGCCGGTCGAGCACCAGTTCCAGCGCCTGCTGCGCATCCAGGGCGGACAGCACCCGGCGCAGCTTGACCGTGATCGCGAGTTCGTCCGGCGAGAGCAGTAGGTCCTCTTTCCGGGTCGATGACTGATCGACATCGATCGCCGGGAAGATCCGCTTGTCCGCCAGGCGCCGGTCCAGTCTCAGCTCGGCGTTGCCGGTGCCCTTGAACTCCTCGAAGATCACCGTGTCGCCGGCGGATCCGGTCTCCACCAGCGCCGAGGCGAAGATGGTGAGCGATCCGCCGTCCTCGATGTTGCGGGCCGCACCCAGGAACCGCTTCGGCGGGAACAAGGCGGTCGAGTCCACACCACCCGACAGGATCCGGCCCGAGGCCGGCGCCGCCAGGTTGTAGGCGCGACCGAGCCGGGTGATCGAGTCCAGCAGCACGACCACGTCCCTGCCCATCTCCACCAGTCGCTTGGCCCGCTCGATGGACAGCTCGGCAACCATGGTGTGGTCTGCCGGCGGCCGGTCGAAGGTGGACGCGATCACCTCTCCCTTCACCGACCGCTGCATGTCGGTGACCTCTTCGGGCCGCTCGTCGACCAGGACCACCATCAGGTGGCACTCGGGATTGTTGGTGGTGATGGCGTTGGCGATGGCCTGCATCACCATCGTCTTGCCCGCCTTGGGCGGGGACACGATGAGCGCCCGCTGGCCCTTACCGACCGGCATCACCAGGTCGATGACGCGGGTGGTGAGCAGGTGCGACTCGGTTTCCAGCCGCAGCCGCTCGTTCGGGTACAACGGGGTGAGTCTGGTGAACTCCGGCCGGTTCCTGGCGGTGTCCGGGTCCAGCCCGTTGACCGTGTCAAGGCGGATCAGTGCGTTGAACTTCTGCCGCGCCGCCTCGCCGTCGCGGGGGGCCCGGATGACGCCGGTGACGTGGTCGCCACGCCGCAGACCACCCTTGCGCACCTGGCTGAGTGAGACGTAGACATCGTTCGGACCCGAGAGGTAGCCGGAGGTCCGGATGAAGGCGTACGAATCCAGCACGTCGAGGATGCCGGCCACCGGTACCAGCACATCGTCGTCACGGACCTCGGTGTCGGTAGTGTCGGCATAGGCGTTACCACCGCGCTGGTCACGGCTGCTGCCGCGCCGATTCCGGTCGCGGTAACGGTTTCGCCGGCGGCCGCCGCGGCCGTCGTCGTCGTCGTCCTGCGGGCCGTTCCGGTCGTTCTGCTGACTGTTCCGGTCGTTCTGCTGACTGGTCCGGTCGTTCTGTCGGGTCGGCTGGCCGTTCCGGTCGTTCTGTCGGGTCGGCTGGCCGTTCCGGTCGTTCTGTCGGGTCGGCTGGCCGTTCCCGTCGTTCTGCCGGGTCTGCAGGCCGTTCCCATCCTGCCGGTCGCTCGCATCGCTCTGCCGGTCGATCCGATCGTCGAACTGACCGTTTCGGTCGTTCTGCCGGGTCGGCTGGCCGTTCCGGTCGCTCTGCTGACGGTTGCGGTCACCCTGCTGGCGGTTGCGGTCGCCCTGCGGCTGGGGCTGACTCTGTTGTTGGCCGCGATCGCCACGATCCGGGCCCTGACCGGCATCGCCGTCGAAGGATTCGCGGTCGCGGCGATTCCGGCGGTTGCGCCGGTTCCCGCCGTCCTGACGGTCTTCCCGGTCGGTCTGCACGGTGCCTTCGGTCCGGGCGCCGTTGTCGTCGGCGTTCGCATTCCGGGCGATACTGGGCTGCTCAGTAGCGCCGTGCTGCTCGGAGCCCCTGGCCTGCTCGGTAACGCCGTGCTGCTCGGTGATGCCGTGCTGCGCGGCGTTCGCACGTTGTTCGGCGCTCGGCGGCGTGCTGTCGAACAGGGTGGCGCCGTTGCGCTGGTCGCCGGCCGGCTGGGCAGCCCTGTTGAGCTCGGGGGCGCCGGCCGTCCTGGCCGCCCGACGCCGGGCGGGTCGTTCGCCGTCGGCGGCGTCGGCGACGGCCGCGGTCGATGCTGGGCCGGCGTCGGACGCCGAGGCCGGCGGCGTGCCGGCGTCGGACGCCGAGGCCGGCGGTGTGCCGGGCGCCGCGCGCCGGCCGGCTGCGCCGTTGGCGGTGGGTGCGGAGCCGGCCGCGCCGTTGCCTGAGCCGCCCTGCTTCGCTGCAATCGCCGATACCAGGTCGCCCTTGCGCATCGCCGAAATGCCCTTGATGCCCATGGAGGTGGCCATGGCCTTGAGATCCGGTAGCACCATCGACGACAGCCCGGCGCCTGCTCGGCGGCTGCGGGTTCCGGCAGCCTGAGAGGCTGAGGCGTCAGAAGTGGTGTTCAACATCTCCGTGGTGTCGCTCACGAAGTTCCTTCCTGTCCGGCCGCTGTCAGCGGTCCGGTTGCGGTGTCGCCGGCTCGACGGCCGACGGAACAGTCCGCGCCCTGTTCGGGCGCTTCGCTGGGAGATTTCCCTTGGTGATCACGCGGTGCGTGGCAGGCAGCTCGATCCGGCAGGCTCGTGCGCCGAGGAACGTCCTGCCTATTGCGGGGGCGGGCCGGTTCGTATGGAGCGCCCGGTCGATCGCGAGTTCCCCCGGTAGATGCAACTGGTCTCGCTGTTGCTGCCACGGTACTCGCAGCACCGGTGATCACACCAAGCGTAACCGTCAATCCGGCGGCCAGCAACACGCGCCGCGTGTTGCGTCGGTCGCTCACCGGCGGGCCGCCACGGGACCGGCGCGGCGGCGCACGTTGATTCAGTGCAGCAGAGGCCCGGCCTGCAGGCCCTGCTCGTCGACGGCGAGGCGGATCGGATCGAAACCCGGACGTCGCCACGATTCCAGCGGGAAATCGTCGGTGACGAACGCCAACACCGATGGCCCGGCCCCGGAGACCACCGCAGCGATCCCAGCCCGGCGCAGATCTGCCATCAGCCGGGCGGTCGCCGGCATCGCCGTAGCTCGGTACTTCTGGTGCAGGAAGTCCTCGGTGCCGGCGAGCAGCAGCGACGGGTCGTCGGCGATGGCGTGCACCAGCAACGCGGCCGCCGCGGAGTTGGCGGCGGCCTCGGCATGCGGCACGGTC